>FWPV01002968.1_pt1 | contig 39831 bp, 19 predicted proteins | sample 2228371 | NCBI WGS metagenome assembly FWPV01 (sample SAMEA103939776, study PRJEB20133) | metagenome
GCCATCGTCGCCGCCATGCGCAAGCTCCTGCTCCACATCCAAGCCCTGCTCAAAAAACATGCATTCGCGACTTGATTTGGACACAGTTGCTACCCGCGTCGGGCGCTACGCGCCCGCCCGCCTACCGGCCCGGCGGCACGACGCGTCCGCCCGCCTACCGGTGTGGCAGCGCTACGCGCCCGCAACCGCCTGACCGCGTGGCGGTGCTCCCGCGCCCGTTGACCGGATCACACCTGGCCGTAGAGGGACTTGCCGACCGAGAGCAGGTCCTCGCAGGCGCGGGCGACGCGCGCGGCCATGCCGGCCTCCGCCTTCTTGAGGTAGGCGCGCGGGTCGTAGGCCTTCTTGTTGCCGATCTCGCCGTCGATCATCAGCACCCCGTCGTAGTTCTTGAACATGTGGTCGACGATGGGCCGGGTGAACGCGTACTGCGTGTCGGTGTCGACGTTCATCTTCACCACGCCGTACGCGAGGGTCTCGCGAATCTGGTTGAGCTCGCTGCCGCTGCCGCCATGGAACACGAGGTCCATCTCGGCCTTGGGGCCGTACTTGGCGATGACCGCCGCCTGCCCCTGCTTGAGGATTTCCGGGCGCAGCTTGACCGCGCCGGGCTTGTAGTGACCGTGCACATTGCCGAAGGTCGCGGCGAAGGTGAAGCGCCCGACCGGGTGCAAGGCCTCGTACACCGCCAGCATGTCCTCCGGGGTGGTGTAAAGCTTCTCGTGCGGGGTGTCGTGCGAGCCGGCGGCTCCCTCCTCCTCGCCGCCGACCACGCCCGCTTCCACCTCGAGAATGATCTCGTTGGCGGCGCACAACTGCAGGTATTCCCGCGAAATCTTCATGTTTTCCGCCAGCGGGAGGTTGGAGGCGTCCAGCATGTGGTTCTGGAAAAGGTTGTTCTCGCCCTTGGCCCGGCGCTGGGCGGTGGCCTCGATCAGCGGCTTGAGGAAGCTGCCGGCCTTATCCGGCTGGCAGTGGTCCGTGTTGAGGGCGACCAGCACCTTGTACTGCTCGGCGAGGCGGTGCGCCGCCTCGGCCAGCACCAGCACACCGAAGACCGCGTTGTTGTTGTTGAGCCCGGAGGCGAATTGGCCCGCCCCGGTCGAAAACTGGATGATCCCGTCCGACTTCATGTCCGCGAAGGCCTTGAAGGCCGCGTTCATGGTCTGGATCGACGTGCAGTTGATGGCCGGATAGGCGTAACCGCCCTGCTGGGCGGCGTCCAGCATCGCGGCGAACTGTTTGGGTGTGGCGATAGGCATGGTTGTGTTTATGGGTTTGAGTTGAACGGGACGGCAGTGTGCAGGGGCCCGGGCCGGCAGGGCAAGTCAATATTAGGGAAAGTAATACTGCCGCTTGCGGCGGTGATCTGAATTAATAGGCCGGGGCGGTTCAGAGCAGCGCCGTGGGCAGTTCGCCGGCGGGCAGTGCGGCGGTTTCCGGCTGGGGCGCGGGGGGGACGCCGGCCCAAGCGAGGGGCGGGGCCAGCTCGCTCCACAGTTCGGCCGGGGAGAAGCGGTGCAGGCCGGTGGCGGCGCAGCAATGGAGGAGGGCGGCGACGCGCTCGAGGCGGCCCGGGGGCGGCTGGCCGATGACGCGGGCGCGCAGGCCCGCCAGCCAGCGCTCGAGGCGGCCCGGGGGCGGCTGGCCGATGACGCGGGCGCGCAGGCCCGCCAGCCAGCGCTCGAGGTCGCCGTTGAATTTGCGCCGGATGGCGGAGTCCGGCCGGCGGGCGGCCGGAAGGGCGAGCAGCACGAAGGCTTGGGGCTGCTGCTCGAGCTGCGCCAAGGTGGCGGTGAAAAAGGCCTCAGGGCTGTGAGCGGGGAGCGCGTCCGGGTCCGGCCAGAAGGGGGTGAGGGCGATGATCTCCCCGAGCAGGCCGTCCATCGAGGTGAAGTAGCGGTAAAGGAGCACCTTGTCGACGCTGGCGGCGCGCGCCACGGCGTTGACGCCCCACGCGGCAAAGCCTTCGCGCTGCAACAGGCCGAGAGCGGCGGCGCGGATGCGGGCTTCGGTCTGCTGGCGATTGCGCGGCATGGCGGGATCAGGCGGCGAGGAACAGGAAATAAGCCGTCTGCAGGGCGATGTAGGCGAGGATGGCGATCAGAATCCAGGACAGCGGCCATGGGCGCTTGGGCGGCGCGGGGTGCGGCTGCAGCGGGGTGTTCATGCGGAGAGGGGTGCATTGTTGCCGCCGGGGCCGGCAATGCAATCGAGAATTGCCGCGAGGGTGTCGATCCGGGCCTGCGGCGTGATGCCGTGGCCGAGGTTGAAGATGTACCGGCGCCAGGGTTGCATGGCCTCGAGCAGGGCGCGGGTGGCGGCGACCGCGGGTGCCGGCTCGCCGGTGAGCCATTCCGGATCGAGGTTGCCCTGCAGGGTCAGGGTGGCCGGCGCCTGGCGGCGCAGGGCGGGCAGGTCGACCGCATGGTCGACGGCCAGGGCGCGCGCCCCCGTCCGCACCATGTCCTCCAGGGGGCCGGGCATGCCCCTTGCAAAGAGGATCACCGGCAGGCCGGGCGGCAGTTGTTCGATGATGCGGGCGATCCATTGCAGCGAGGCCTCCCCGTAGCGCCCGGGCTGGGCGGCGGCGGCCCACGAGTCGAAGATTTGCACGGCGTCGGCGCCCGCCTCGGCCTGGCTGCGGAAGAGGTCCACCAGGCCGGCGGTCAATTTTTCCATGAGCGCCGCGAACAGGGCGGGCTCTTCTTCGAAGAGGGCCCGGGTCCGGGCGAAGTCGCGCGTGGAGCCACCCTCGACCATGTAGGTGGCGAGGGTCCAGGGCGCGCCGCCGAATCCGAGCAGGGCCCTGTGGTCGCCGAGGGCGCGCCGCACCAGCCTCAGGGCCTCGGCGAGGTAGGCGGTGCGCGCGCGCACGGCCCCGGGGGCCAGCGCCTCGATGTCGCGGCGGGAGCGGATCGCGCCGCCCATCTCGATGCCGCCGCTGTCGCGGAACGCGTAGGGCAGGCCCATCGCCTCGGGCACGATGAGGATGTCGCTGAAGATGATCGCCGCGTCGAGCTGGGGGAAGCGGCGCAGCGGCTGGAGGGTCGCCTCGGCGGCCAGCTCGGGGGTCTTGACCAGGGTCAGGAAGTCATGCCGCTCCTTGAGGGCGCGGTATTCGGGCAGGTAGCGGCCGGCCTGGCGCATGATCCAGCAGGGCGGCCGGTCCGGCACCGCGTCCGTGAAGGCGTTCATAAACCGCGCGCGGGGGTTCATGCCTGCGGCTCCTGCGGTTGTGGCCGGCCCCGCTCCCGTTCGCCCAGCCAGTCGCGCGGCTGCAGGAACGCCCCGAGGGCCGCCTCCGGCGATCCGGGCTCCGGCTGGTAGTCGTAAATCCACTCCGCGGCGGGCGGCAGGGACATGAGGATGCTCTCGGTGCGGCCGCCGCTTTGCAGCCCGAAGCGGGTGCCGCGGTCGTGCATCAGGTTGAACTCGGCGTAGCGGCCGCGCCGATACCGCTGGAAGGCCTTCTGGCGCTCCCCCCACGGGGTGTCGCGGCGCCGGAGCGCGATGGCCGCCCATGCGGGCAGGAAGGCCTCGGCGACCGAGCGGACAAGGGCGAAGGCGCGTTCCGGGTCGGGTCCGGCGTGATCATCGAAGAACAGGCCGCCGACCCCGCGCGTCTCGCCCCGGTGGGGCAGGTGGAAATAGGCGTCGCACGCGGCCTTGAAGCGCGGGTACAGGTCGGCGCCGAAGGGCTCGCAGGCGGCGCGCGCGGCCGCGTGCCAGGCGACGATGTCCTCCACGAACGGATACACCGGGGTGAGGTCGAAACCGCCGCCGAACCACCACACGGGGGTCTCCGGCGCGGCCCCGGCAACGGTGATGTGGCGGACGTTCATGTGGGTGGCGGGCACGTACGGGTTGAGCGGGTGGAACACGACGGAGACGCCGCTGGCGGTGAAGGGGCGGCCGGCCAGTTGCGGGCGGGCGGCGGTGGCGGCCGGCGGCAAGGCTTCGCCGTGAATGTGGGAGAAGTTGATGCCGCCCTTCTCGATCAGGTCGCCGCCGGTCAGCACCACCGTGAGCCCGCCGCCGCCGCCGGGTCGCTGCCAGGCATCCTGCCGCCGCCGCGCGGCCGGGTCCAGCCCGGCCAGCCGCGCGACCAGCCGGCCCTGGAGGCCGGCAAACCAGGCGGCGATGGCGGTGGCGTCGCACATGCGGACCCTTTCCACGATATGCCCGGTGGACGGTCAAAGCAAAAGCCGCGCCGGGGTTGCCATTTGCCGCAACCCCGACAGGCTGACGGCATGCACACGCGCAGGCTGGTCGTCTTCGGCTGCGGCTATGTCGGGCGGTCGCTGGCGCGCCGCGCCGCCGGGCTCGGCTGGGAGGTTTGGATACAATCGCGCAACGCCGCGTCGCTGCAGGCCGTCGCCGCGGTCCCCGCGCACCGGCGCCTGGTCTGCGACTTGCACGGGCCCGACTGGCACGGACGGTTGCCGGGCCCTTGGGACGCCGCCGTCAACCTCGTCAGCTCGGCGGGCGGCGGCCTCGACGGCTACCGCCTGTCCTACCTCGAGGGCAATCGTTCGATCCTGGCATGGGCGGAACGGGTGCCGGTCGAGCGCTTCATCTACACCAGCGCCACTTCCGTGTATCCGCAGGTCCACGGCGAATGGGTCGGCGAGGATGACGTGCCCGCGCTGGAGTGCCTGTCCCCCACCGCCCGGGTGCTGCGTCAGGCCGAGCTGGAGGTGCTCGGGGCCGGGGTTTTTGCGCGGCGCGTCGTGGCCCGCCTGGCCGGCATCTACGGACCGGGTCGCCACCTCTACCTTGACCAATTGCGGGCGGGCGCCTCCGTCCTGCCGGGCGACGGCGCCGGCTGGCTCAACTTGATTTATCTGAAGGACATCGTGGACGTGCTGTTGATGCTGCTGGAGGCGCCGCTGCGGGAGCCGGCCGGAGTGTTCAACGTGGTGGACGATGCCCCGGCGCGGCGGCAGGACATCGCCGAGTGGCTGGCGGCGCGGCTGGGCGTCGCAGCCGTCCGCTTTGATCCCGCCCTTGAGGGGCCGCGCTCGGCTCAGCGCGCCGGACCGGAGGGCCCTCCCAACCGCCGGGTCAGCAACGCCCGCCTGCGCGGCACGCTCGGGTGGAAGCCGCGCTTCCCGGACTTTCGCGCCGGCTATGCGGACATCCTGGCGGCGGGCGATGGCCTTTCCCGTTCCATCTGATCAAACCCGGACGCCGCGCCCAAAACACCAAGCGCCGGGAGGGCGGATGTATGGGGCGTCGCTACCTTGAGTGGGCAGGGCCATGCAGGCGGGGCCCACCGGCGCGCTGCGCCACGGCGCCGGCAAAATGGCAAGGCGCGGCAGCGGCGGCTGAAACCACCCGCCGCCCTCGCTCGCCGCTGCCGCGGCTCTCCTTAGTGCGCGGGATTCCGTGGGTTCCCCGGCTCGCTGACGCTCGCCGGGATCATCCACGGCTAACGACGCGGCGGCGCTGCGCGCCTGTTGGGCGGCGGGGCGCTGCGCGCCGCTGAAGCGCACCGCGCCGGTGGACCACTCGGATTAGCGGAGAATCCGTTTATGGTCCGTCGTGTCAGGCCAGCAGCGCCCAGCTGCGCTCCATGTGGTAGACGCGACGGCCATCCTCGACCGCGCTGTGTATCAGGTGGAAGGCCTCGACCTTGAAGGGTGCCGCCCCGAAGTCCGGGTGGCGCTTGATGAACTGGCGCACGGTCTCGTCGGCGGCCTGGTTGACCCGGGCGATCGTGATGTGCGGGTGGTAGATGCGCTTCTCCGGCTCGATGCCGATGCCGAACAGGGTGTCCTCGATCCGCTTCTGCAACTGGAACAGCCGCGGGTGACCGCCCCCCACGCCGGCCCAAACGGCGTGCGCCTTGCCGATCGGCGGAAAGCTGCCCAGGCCCTCGATCGGCAGCAGGAACGCGTGCACCGCGATCGTCTCCAGCGCCGCTTCCACCTCCTCCTGAAACTGCCCCGGGATGTCGCCGATGAATTTCAGCGTCAGGTGCAGGCGCTCGCGCGGGACCCAGTGGAAACCGCGCAGGTCGGGTTCCTGCAGCGCCGCCAAGCTGTCTTTGACATATTCCGGCAGCTCGATCGACAGGAACAGCCGTTTGCCGCGGAAGGCAGGCTGGCCGCCGTTGGCGCGCTCGTTCATGGGCCCGTCGTCAGGCCGGCTGATAAATGCGGAACAGGGTGTCGGCGATCTCGCTGGGGGTGGGGGCCACCGCGATGCCGGCCGCCTTGAGCGCGGAAATCTTGGCCGCCGCCGTGCCGCTGCCGCCCGAGACGATCGCCCCCGCGTGGCCCATGCGGCGTCCCGGCGGCGCCGTGGTGCCCGCAATGAAGGCCGCCACCGGCTTGCGCACATGCGCCTTGATGTAGGCGGCCGCCTCCTCCTCGGCGGTGCCGCCGATTTCCCCGATCATGATGATCGCCTCGGTGTCCGGGTCCTCATTGAACAGGCGTATGGCGTCGGTGTGGCTGGTGCCGTTGATCGGGTCGCCGCCAATGCCGATGCAGGTGCTCTGCCCGTGACCGCGGACCGTCACCTGGTACATCGCCTCGTAAGTGAGCGTGCCGGAGCGGCTGACCACCCCGATGCGCCCCGGCCGCGCAATGTACCCCGGCATGATGCCGATGTTGCAGGCGCCCGGTGTCATGATCCCCGGACAATTCGGCCCGATCAGGCGCGTGCGGGACTTGCGCAGGGCGTCCTTCACCAGCGCCATGTCGCGCACCGGGATGCCCTCGGTGATGCAGACCACCAGCTCGATGCCGGCGTCGATCGCCTCCAGGATGCTGTCCGCCGCAAAGGCCGGCGGCACGAAGATGACGCTGGTGTTGGCGCCCTCCTTCTCGACCGCTTCCCGCACCGTGTTGAAGATCGGCAGTTTGTCATCGAATTTTTGGCCCCCCTTGCCGGGCGTCACCGCGGCCACATAACGGGTGCCGTACGCCATGTTGCGGCGCGCATGCAGGCTGCCGAAGGTTCCCGTGATCCCTTGACCGACCACGCGGGTGTGCTGTCCTACCAGAATCGACATGTTCAGATGGGGTTGAAGGTTACGCGCCGCGCCGGCCGACCCGCTCGACCACTTTGCGGGCCGCGTCGCTGAGGCTGTCCGCCGTGGTCAGCGGCAGCCCGCTTTCCGCCAGCAGCCGCTTGCCCTCCTCGACCTCGTTGCCCTCCAGCCGCACCACCAGCGGCACCTTGAGGCCGACGTTGCGCGCCGCGGCGATCACGCCCTTGGCGATCACCTGGCAGCTCATGATGCCGCCGAAAATGTTCACCAGGATGCCCTCCACTTTCGGGTCGCTGAGAATGATGCGGAAGGCCTCGGTCACCGCCTGCTCGCTGGCCCCGCCGCCCACATCGAGGAAGTTGGCCGGGTTGCCGCCGAAATGCTTGATGATGTCCATGGTCGCCATCGCCAGCCCCGCCCCGTTGACCAGACACGCGATGTTGCCGTCCAGCGCGATGTAGCTGAGCCCGTGCTTGCTCGCCTCGACCTCCTTCGGGTCCTCCTCGTCCAAGTCCCGCAGAGCCACGATTTCCGGGTGCCGGAACAACGCGTTGTCGTCAAACCCGACCTTCGCGTCGAGCGCCACGATGCGCCCCTCCCGCGTCGTGATCAGCGGGTTGATCTCCACCAGGCTGGCGTCCTTTTCCCAATACAACCGGTACAGGCCGGTCAGCAACTGGTCCATCTGCCGCAGCTGCTCCTTGTCGCTGAACCCCAGCCCGAAGGCGACCAGCCGCCGGTGGTACGGCTGCAGCCCCTGCGCGGGATCAATAAACACCTTGGTGATCTTTTCCGGGGTCTTGGCCGCCACCGCCTCGATTTCCACGCCCCCCTCCGTCGAGGCGATGATGACCGGCCGGCTGCTGCCCCGGTCCAGCGTGATCGCCAGGTAGTACTCCTTCGCGATCGCACACGGCTCATTGAAATACACCGTCTTGACCACCTTGCCCTCCGGGCCGGTCTGGTGCGTCACCAGCGTCTGGCCCAGCATCCGCGCCGCCACTTCCCGCGCCTTCGCCGCGTCCGGGCACACGTGCACCCCCCCCTTGAACCCGTTCTTGAACGTCCCTTTGCCGCGCCCGCCCGCATGGATTTGCGCCTTCACCACCACCGGACCCGCGGGCAGCCGGGCCAGCGCCGCGTCAAACTCCTCCGGCGCCTTCACCGCCACCCCCACCGGCACCGGTATCCCGTATTCCGCAAACAATGCCTTCGCCTGAAACTCATGGATGTTCATCGCTGCACCTCGGTTGCAAAAAGGCCGCATCAAACCGTCAGCGCCGTCCCTGACAACCCTTTTCCCGCACCCGCCCCATCAAGATTCGGCTGTTGTACCCAATATGGCCGGTTTGGGACGTTTCCCGCGGACGGCATAGGGGAATTTTTCCGGCTTGACAGGGCAAAACGCGGAACCTATGGGTTGTTTACCCTATAATGGATCGTCTTCACCATTATTCGGGGTGAGCTGCTGTCAACATGGGAACTGTGCACAAAGAGGATAAGGCTTCCTCCGCCGGGGGCGTGCCTGGAAAGCCGGAGGAATTGGCCCTGCATGTCCTGCATTCATTGAACCAGCCGATCTGCCTGGTTGATGCGGACGACTGTTTTTTGTTTGTGAACAAGGCATTTGCGTCCCTGTACGGGGTGGGGCTGGAAACGGTGCGCGGCCTGCCGGTGCGGGATCTGCTGGGCGAGTCCTTCTACGAGAAGCGCATCAAGGTGCTGCTGGCGCGGGCCCGCCGCGAGGGGATGGCGGAATTCCGCGGCTGGGTCGATTATCCCGAGCTGGGCAGGCGCTTCCTGGAGTGGGAAATCCGCCACTACACCTATCCGGGGCTGGCGGACAAGCAGTGCCTGATCGTGCAATACCGCGACATCACCGACCGGGAGGAATTGGATCAGCGCCGCCGGGCGGCGCTGGAATTCCAGGAGAAGCTGATGAGCCAGGCGCCGGCGATGGTGTGGATTGCCGGTCGCGACGGGGTGCCCTATTTCTACAACGAGTCGTGGTTGAATTTCACCGGCAACACGCTGGTCGAGCAGATTCGCGCGGGCTGGCTGGGGCAGGTGCATGTCGAGGACCGGCAGGGGGTGATGGACCGCATCCAATACGCCATCAGCAACGGCGAGCCGGTGAACCTCGAGTTTCGCCTGCGCCACCTGCTGGGGGGCTACCGCTGGGTGCGTCTGTGCGGCATGCCCATGGGTTCCGCGGGCGATAGCGGCGATTTTATCGTGTCCGCGCTCGACATCGACGACCTCAAGCAGCGCGAGGAGCAGATGCGGGAAGCGCTCGAGGAGGAGCGGCACCTGCGCGAGCAGGCGCTGCTCCAGAAGGCGGCGGCCGACCGGGCCAACCGGGAAAAATCCGCCTACCTGTCGCTGGCCAGCCATGAAATCCGCACGCCGATGAATCCGGTGATCGGCTTTGCGGACCTGCTGGCCTCCAATCCGAACCTGGACGGCGACTCCAAGGAGATGGCCCAGATGATTCTCAAGGCGGGCAAGAACCTGCTGACGCTCATCGACGAGGTCTTGGACTATGCCAAGATCGAGGCCGGGGTCCTGCAGCTGGCACCCGAACCGATGGATGTCCATGAGCTGCTGAACGAATTGGAAGAACTCTACGGCTTCGACGCCAAATCGCGCGGGATCGAATTGCGCATCACCGACCGGTTGAAAGGCGAGGCCGACCTCTATCAGGACCGGCTGCGCCTGCAACAAGTGCTGGGGACGCTGGTTGCCAATGCCATCAAGTTCACCCACACCGGGTTTGTGGAGGTGGCGGCCGACAGCGAACACGTACGCACCAACGGCAGCCGGGTGCGGATGCTGCGCTTCACCGTGCGGGACACCGGTGTCGGGATGACCGAGGAAGAGGTCGAGAAGTTGTTCAAACCGTTTGCCCGCACCGAGAATGAGTTCACCGACAAGTATTCCGGCGCCGGTCTCGGGCTGGCGATCGCCCAAAAACTGGTGGACGCCATGCACGGCACGATCCGGGTCGAGAGCGAGCCGGGCAAGGGGACGACGGTCGAACTGGTCATCCCCTTCGAACCGGTGCCGGAGCACCTGCGCCGGGCGCCCAAACGCCGCGAGGGCGAGGCCGCCGGCGCCGCGGCCGAGGCCCCGGTGGCATCGGTCATCGTGGCCGACGACGAGGAAAGCAGCCGCCACCTCAACGCCAGCCTGTTGAAGTTTCTCGGCTACCCCTGCGAGGTGGTGTCCAGCGGCCAGGAACTGATGGCCAAACTGCGCCAGCGCACCTACCCGATGATCCTCCTGGACATCATGATGCCGGGGCTGGACGGCCTCGAGATCACCCGGCGCATCCGCAACGGCGACTGCGGCGAGGGCAACCGCGAGGCCTACATCATCGCGGTCACCGTCTGCTCCGAAGAGGAGGACCGGGAGCGCTGCCTGAAGGCCGGCGTCAATGCCTTCCTGACCAAGCCGCTCACGGTGCAGGCCCTGCGCGAGGCGATCCACGCCTACCACGCGCTCGGCCGCACCCTCTGACGGGGGCCTCCGCTGCGGTATCACGCGAATCCCAGCAGGGCGCAGGCCTCGCGGTGCCGCGGGGAAGGGAACCCCTGTCCGGGCAAGGGGTCGTTCACGGCGCGCATGTGGCGCGCCAGCCGCTCGAGCAGGTCCTGCCGGATCGCGGCATGGGCGCCGCTTTCGGCGAGGTTGACCTGTTCCCACGGGTCCGCCGCAAGGTCGTACAATTCAACGAGCGGACTGTGGGACCGGTTGTTGTTGGGCGGGGTGATCGTTTCCGAGCGGTGGTGCCACGACTGCGTGGGGTCCATGAACGCGTGCGTGTTGGAAAAGTGCACGACCAATTTGTACGCGTCCGTGCGGATGCCCCTGACCGGAAAATAGTAATCGTGGAAGGTCATGCTGAGGTAAACCGCCTCACGGACGCGGTCCGCCCGCCCGCGCAGGACCGGTTCCCATGACCGGCCGCTCAGCCGACCCGGCACCGGTATGCCGGCCAGGTCCAGAAGGGTGGGGGTCAGGTCGACATTCGAATACAGCGCGTCCAGCACGCGCGGCCCAGGCAAGCCTTGCGGCCATTGCAGGAGCATCGCGATGGCAACCCCCGGATCATAGAGGGTGCACTTGGCCCGCGGCATGGCGATCCCGTGATCGGTCGTGAATACCAGGATCGTGTTCTCCCGCAGACCGGACGCATCCAGGACCCCGAGCATTTTGCCGAAGGCGGCATCCACCGCGCGGACGGCCCCCTGCAACTCGGCCAGTTCCTCCCGGGTGCCCGGCGTGTCGGCAAGGTATCCGGGAACCTGCACGCCGCGGGAGGCGTCCGGTTCGATGCCGGGCGCAAGGAATCCCATGTCCTGCGCCGGATCGCGCCAATCCAGCGGGCGGCGGTGCGGCTCGAAAAAGCCCACCTGCCCGTAGAACGGCCGGCCACTGGCGCGCGCCAGCGCCAGTTGCGCCGCAAAGGCCTCCGGCAGGGTGTCGTGGCTGGACGCCTGGTCGTAATGGTCGAGCCCGCATCGCACCGGCCCGCCACCCGTCTCGTGGAGAATGCCGCAGCCGAATGTGTGATAGCCGGCCGCCCGCAGCATCTGGCCAAGGTGGCGGACCTCCGGCCGCAGCTCCCAGCCGAATCCCCCGTGACACAGGCCCAGCATGCCGTTCTCCTCCGGATACGTCCCCGTGTACATCGAGGCACGCGAGGGGCTGCACTGCGGCGCGGTCGCAAAGGCGTTGCGCAACCGGATCCCCTCCCGCGCGAAGGCGTCGAGGTTCGGCGTCGCCACCGTGCCCACCCCGTAGCAGCCCAGGTGCTGCCCCAGATCGTGGCAATGGATGATAAGGAGGTTGGGTCGCATAAAAAGGGGTCAGGTCAATAATTTAAATGTCCCGTGCTGGCCGCGGCCGGTTTATGGGGTGCAGGCCTGATGCAACGCCTCCTGTTGCAGGCGGGCGAGGTGGTCCAGGCCGTGGCGCGCCAGGGCGAGCAATTGTTGGAGCTGGTCATGGGAGAAGGTGGCCTCCTCGCCGGAGGCCTGGGCCTCGACGAACTGGCCGGTGCCGGTCATCACGATGTTGGCGTCCACCATGGCGTCGCGGTCCTCGGCGTAGCCGAGGTCGAGGAGGGCGGCGCCGTTGAGCAGGCCGACGCTGACGGCCGCCACGCTGTCGCGGAACAGCGGTTCGATCAAACGGCCGGCGCGGATGGCGCGACGCACGGCCAATTCCGCCGCCAGCCATGCCCCGGTGATGGCCGCGGTGCGGGTGCCGCCGTCGGCCTGGAGGACGTCGCAATCGAGCCAAAGGGTATGGCCGGGGAGGCGGGTGAGGTCGGCCACCGCCCGCAGGCTGCGCCCGATCAGGCGCTGAATCTCGACCGAGCGGCCGTCTTGGCGCCCCTTGCTGATGTCCCGCGGTTTGCGCTCCTGGGTGGCGTATGGCAGCATGCTGTATTCCGCTGTCAGCCAACCGGATGCGTCATTTTCGGCCTGTTTCCAGCGCGGCACCTCGGCCTCGAGACTGGCCGCGCAGATGACTTGGGTTTGGCCGAATGCCACCAGCACGGAAGCGGCGGCGTTGGGGGCGATGTCCAGTTGGAAACGTACCGGGCGGAGCTGGTCCGGGCGCCGGCCGTCGGGTCGGGCATATCCTTCCATGCGCAGCACCTTTGCAGGGCCGCCGGTCCTTGGCACGAAAAAAGTGAACGTTGTCCCTCCTTGCCCCGTCTGAAGGTATGAGCAAACCGAACAACGGATTGCCCCTTCAGTAGTCTAGTTTGGTTGTTTGGATAATAGGAGTGAGGAAAAGCCGCCGGGGCGCGATGCCTCGGCGGCTTTGTTTTTCAATTTTCTTGCCAATGCGGGGTGCCGCCTTGAAAGGTGGCGTTTTCCTGCGGGCGCCACCATCCACCTGATCCCATCCGGTTCCTTTGCCGCCCGCGCGGAGGCGCCGGATGACCCATTCATTGTTCGATGCGACACACGCTGTCTGTCCTTGTGGAGAACAAGTTCGGCGTATTGGCCCGCGTGGCCGGGATGTTCAGCGGCCGCGGCTTCAACATTGACACCCTCAATGTTGCGCCGACCCATGATCCGCGCTATTCGCGCATCACGGCCACCGTCAACGGCGACACCCAGCAGCTTGACCAAGCGATCAAGCAGCTGCACAAGCTCATTGACGTGCTGGAGGTCGACGACCTGTCGCAGGGGCAATTCGTCGCCCGCGAGCTGGTGTTGGTCAAGGTCGACGCCGAGGGCGCCAAGCGGTCCGAATTGGTGCAGATTTGCGAGATATTCCGCGCCAACATCGTGGACGTGTCGCACCGCAGCATGATCATTGAAATGACCGGGCGCCAAAGCAAGATCGACGCCTTTCTGGAGATGATCACCCCGTTTGGGATCAAGCAGATGGCCCGCACCGGCACGGCGGCGCTGCGCCGCAACCGCAAACTCGAACTCTAATCGGAAAGGTCACCCACCATGCCTGCCAAAGTATACACCGACAAGGACGCGGACCTTACGGTCCTCAAGAACAAGACGCTGGCCGTGATCGGCTTCGGCTCCCAAGGCCATGCCCATGCGCTGAACCTCAAAGACAGCGGCATGACGGTGCTGATCGGGCTCTATCAGGGCAGTCAGTCCATTCCGGTCGCCCAGCAAATGGGTTTCGAGGTGGTCAGCGTGGCCGAGGCGGTGCGCCGGGCCGACGTGATCATGATCGCGGTGCCGGACATGAAGCAGAAGGCCGTCTATGAGACCGAGATCGAGCCGAACCTAAGCAAGGGCAAGACGCTGGTGTTCATCCATGGTTTTACCATCCATTACGGACTGATCACCCCGCCTGCGGGCGTGGGGGTGATCATGGTGGCGCCGAAGGGTCCCGGGCATATCGTCCGCTCCCAATACCTTGAGGGCAAGGGTGTGCCGGCTCTGATCGCCGTGCAGAAGGGCCCGCGCAAGGAAGGCCGCCAGCTGGCGCTGGCCTGGGCCAAGGGGATCGGCGCCACGCGGGCCGGGGTGATCGAGACCACCTTCCGCGAGGAGACCGAGACCGACCTGTTCGGCGAGCAGGCGGTGTTGTGCGGGGGCGCCAGCGCGCTGGTGCTGGCCGGCTACGAGACCCTTGTGGAGGCCGGCTACCAGCCGGAAATGGCCTATTTTGAATGCCTGCACGAGCTGAAGCTGATTGTCGACCTGATGGTCGAGTCGGGCATCAACGGCATGCGCTTCAGCATTTCGGACACGGCCGAATACGGGGACTACACACGGGGGCCGAAGGTGATTGGCGCGGCTTCGCGCCGGGCCATGCGCAACATCCTGCAGGACATCCAGAGCGGCAAGTTCGCCCGCGAGTGGATTCGCGAGGCCAGCGCCGGATACCCGAACTTCAAGCGCTTCCGCAAGGAGGCGGCGGCGCATCCGATCGAGAAGACCGGGGCGCGTCTGCGCAGCCTGATGCCGTGGATCAAGAAGCGCAACATCAAGGGGGTCCAAGCGGGCTATTCGGCCTGATCCCGTCGGCGGCGGCTGCGGGGCTGGCCCGCGGCCGGCTGGCCAAAGGCGTTTTCTCCAATAGATCCGATGTCTCTCACGGAGGCTCAAAGCCACTGGAACCGCCGCCTTTGAGGACCAGTGCCATTGCGAGCGGTTTCATGTTTTGAGGAAACAGGATCAAAACGGTCAACATGGCATCGAGCAGGCGCCTCATCCGGGTGGCCACGCGCAAGTCACCGCTGGCGATGCGCCAGACCGAGCTGGCGGTGGCGCATCTGGGGGCGCGGCGCCCCGACTGGGAATTCGCGTGGGTGCCGATGAGCACCACCGGGGACGAGCGGCTGACCTGGTCGCTGGAGCGCGCAGGGGGCAAGGGATTGTTCACCTCGGCGTTGGAGCAGGCGGTCTTGCGGGGCGAGGCGGACCTCGCGGTGCATTCCGCCAAGGATTTGCCGACCGAGATGCCGGCGGGCCTGGTGTTGGCGGGTTTTCTGCCGCGCGCCGGGGCCGGCGACGTGCTGGTGCTGCGTGCGGGGGTGGCCGAGCCGCTGCGCCTTGCGACCAGCAGCCCGCGCCGGCGTGCCCAACTGCACGCCCTGTTTCCGCAGGCTGAATGGGTGGAGGTGCGCGGCAACGTCGAGACCCGGCTGCGCAAGATTGCGGAGGGCCAAGCTGACGCCACGGTGATGGCCATGGCCGGTTTGCACCGGCTCGGGTTGCACGGCTGGCCGGGGCTGCGCTTTGTGCCGCTGCCGTTGGCGCGCAGCGTGCCGGCCGCCGGTCAGGGCGCCATCGCCTTGCAAGTGCGCCTTGCGGACGCGCCGGAGTTTTCCCCCTTGCTGTGCGCCGAGACGGCCGCGGCGGTGCACTTGGAGCGCGCCGTGCTGGCGGCGCTCGGGGGCGGCTGTCAATCGGCCGCCGCCGTGCATTGGTGCAACGGTGTCCTGCACGTGTACCATGAGCGGGCGGGTCGCCACCGCCTGCGGCTGCCGCCAGATTTGGATTGGCAAAATGCCGCCGCCCTGCGCGCATGGTTGGAACAGTGCCTGCCATGAGCAACCTGTTGCCACTGCAAGGACGCCGCATTGTCCTGACCCGCCCTGCCGGGTCGTCGGACCGCTTGGCCGGCCGCCTCAAGGCGTTGGGCGCGCAGGTGCTGGAGATTCCGCTGCTGGAGGTGCGGGCGGACCTCGACGAGGCGGTCGCCAAGGAGGTTTTTGCCGACTTCGGCGCCTACGAGTGGCTGCTGTTCACCAGCCGCAACGGCGTGCAGCATTTCTTCAACGCGTTTTTCCGGACTTTCGACGACATCCGCTCGCTGGGTTTCATTCGGATAGCCGCGGTGGGGAAGGGGACCGTCGAGGCGTTGGCCGACCTGCATCTGCGCGCCGACTTGGTGCCTGAGCGGGCCACCAGCAACGACCTCGGCCGCGCCCTGGCCGCGGAGCAGAACCTTGCCAACCTCCGCATCCTTGTGATCACCGGCAACCGCAACCGCGAGGACCTGGTCCGGATGCTCGAGCAGGAAGGGGCCATGGTGGACACGCTGCAGGTCTATTCGACCCGGTCGTGCGACCTTGCGGGCAACCCCGAGGCGGCCCGTTTCCGCAAGGAGGGGGCCGAGGCGGTGGTGTTTGCCAGCGCGTCGGCCGTCCAAGCCTTTGGCGAGCAGGCCCGGCACCTTGCCCTCGAGCCGGGGGCCACGGTGCCGGCCCTGTGCAGCTTCGGGCCGGCCACCAGCGAGCGCATGCGCCATGCGGGCATTCCGATCGCGGTCGAGTGCGCCAGCCCTGGGATCGACGGCATGATCGAAGCGCTGGTGGCTTACTTCAGGGACAAGCCCGGTGCCTGAACCACCCAGCGCCATGCCGGTGACGGTCAAGATTTGCGGCATCACCCGCGCCGCGGATGCCCGCCGGGCCCTTGAGCTGGGGGCCGATTACCTCGGCGTGATCGTTTATGAAAAATCCCCCCGCGCGGTGCCCTTGCAGCAGGTCCCCCGCCTGCTGGAGGCGATCCCGCCGGCCAAGCGTGTGCTGGTGGATGTGATGCCTTCGGTGGAGCGGCTCGAACAGTGTCTCGCGTTGGGCTTTGCCGCCTGCCAGATACATTTCGACCTCGAGGCCCCCTTGTCCGCGCTGGCCGGCTGGTCCGGTGTCGCGGGCGCCGATGCGCTCTGGCTGGCGCCGCGCATTCCCCCCGAAGAGGAAGCCTTTCCCCAGATCATCATGGAGTTTGCCGACACGATCCTGCTCGACACCTATGCGCGCGACGCCTACGGCGGGACCGGCAAGGCCGGCGCCAACTGGCAGCGCTTCCTCGACTGCACCCTCCTGTACCAGCACAAGCGGTGGATTCTGGCCGGCGGCCTGTCCCCCGAAAACATCGTCGAGGCCCTGCGCTTCACCCAGGCCGAATGGGTGGATGTGAACAGCGGGGTCGAGTCCGCCCCCGGCATCAAGGACCCCGCCCGGCTCGAGCTCCTGTTCGCGCGCATCCGCGGGCTGGGAAATTCCGGCCCGCACGGGCGCCCATCCTGAGCGGCTGAGGCCGGCGGCTTGCGGCGCCGGGCGCATTTCCGCGCCGGGCCGGGCACGCGCCGGCTCCCCATATTCCGTATTGACGGCAACGGCGCCGGGGGGTAAGAGGAACGACGGTTTCCCTTCGTTCTCCCCATAACATCCCGCCTCGAACCGCCATGAAACTCTCCTTTTCGCGGGTCGTTGAGCGGCAGGCGCTGTCCCGGCCGCGGCGGCGGCTTATTGTGTTCGGCGCGGTCTGGCTGATGGCGGGCCTGCCCGCCGTGTATCCAGATTCCGATGACAACGTGGCGTCGCCGGCGGGCGGGGACGCGCAGGCCGTCGAGTGGCAGGAGGACGCCTTCCTGCCCGGCTACGGGCGCGCGGCGCTGGCCGGCGCGGTGACGGGCACCGGCACGGCCAACGCGGCCCGCTACAGCTTCGAGGTGGAGACGGGCGACCAGTACACGGTCTACATGGAGTCCTACAACACGACGGGCGCGCCGCAAATCCGCATCCTCAACGCGCAGGGTTCCGCGGTGGCGAGCGCCGGCGGCAACCCCGGCGGCTATGCGCGCCTGCAGAACTTCGCGGCGCCGTCGCCCGGCACCTACACGTTGGAATTGTATTTCAACACCCAGCCGGGGCCGTTCCGCGCGCTGGTCATGCGCGGGCGGGCGCTGCAGATGGAGATCGAGCCCAACAACGTCCAGGCCGACGCGACGCGTCTGCAGATGACCGGGGTGGCCGGGGCGCTGAGCCACCGCTGGGCGGGCATGCTGGACAGTTTTGAGGGCGCCGACGTGTACGATCTCGGCATCCTCGGCGCCGGGGCGGGCGTCGAGGCGACCTTGTTGCCGCCGACCGCCTCCAGCCTGCGGGCCGATGGTCCGCGCCTGTCCCTCCGGCGGGAGGGCGGCGCCGAGCCTGTCGCCGCCAGCCAGAGCGGCGTGCTGCTCCACACGCTGGCGGCGGCCGGCCGTTACTTTCTGCAGCTCGACCTGACCGGGCCGGCGGCGTTCCTTGCGCTGGACGGCGGCGGCTGGGTCGACCTTGGCAATCCCGAGGCGCTGCGCATCACCGGCGACCAGACGATCGAGTATTGGATTCGTCCCGACAACCTGTCCGCCCGGCGCAACCCGTGGGCCAAGGCCTATGCGGGCGAGGGGACCATGACCCTCGAGACCGACGGGTCGGTGAATTACTACTACGGCACTGGCGGGGGCAACAACAGCCCCTATCAGACCTTCACCAACACCTACCGCCTACCGGTCGGCGTGTGGACGCACCTCGCGCTGGTGCGCAACCTCTCCGCCGGGACACCCACCCTTTACTGGTATGTCAACGGGCAGCCGTGGAACACGGCCGCGGCCTCCTATCCGCTGGCGGCGGCAAGCTCCCTCAGCGCCTTCATCGGCCAGGGCCACGTCAGCCGCATGATCGGCGGCATCGGCGCCATGCGCGTGTGGAACCGCGCGCTTTCCGCCGCGGAAATAGCGGCCGGCCGCGACAAGGAGGTTCCCGCCCTTGCCGACACGACCGGCCTCGCCGCCGGCTGGGATTTCGTGCCGGCGGAGGGGTCCACTCTTCCGGACCTCTCGCCCAACGCCGTCAACGGCGCCATCCAGGGCACAGCCGTGCGGGTCGCCTCCGGGGTCGCCGTGCCCATGAGCGCGGCCCAGCGCGGCTGGCAGGCCGACTACAACATCGCCCTCTCCGTGACTGACACCGAGCCGCCCGCCGTGGTGTCCGTGTCGCTGCCCGACAGCGGCACGGCCACGCAGGAGCTGTTCTTTGTGGTCACCGCCGTGTTCAGCAAGACGCTCCATCCGGTGGCCGCCGTCCAGGCCGCCCATTACGAGCTGCGCGGCGCCGGCCAGGACGCCCTGTTCGGCACCGCCGATGACGTCCTGTACACGCTGGTGCCCGCGTTCGACGGGCGGGAGACCGTGAGCCTGACCATCGTCGAGGCGCCGCTGGTTCCCGGAATCTATTCGTTCACCGTGTTGCCGACCCTCACCGACCGCCTCGGCAACGGCCTTGCCGACGCCTTTGTGCGCACCTTCATGGTGGAGCCGGCCGGCGCCTACACCACGGAAACGGTCGGCAACACGGACTTTGCCTCGGCCACCCGCCTTGGCACCCCCACGGGGCGCTTCGACGGCAGCTACACCGCCGCGGCCGCCACCCTCGCCGGCGGCGGCAGCCTGTGGGCCGTGCGGGCGGCCGATCTCGACGGCGACGGCCGGCCCGACCTCGCGGCGCTGCGCTACAACCCGAGCCAGCTGCTGCTCTACCATGGACTCGGCGGCGCGTCCTTCGCCGAACCGGTGGTGATCGGCCTGCCCTCCGGCGCCTACGACCTCGCTATCGCCGACTTCTTCGGCAACGGCCGCGCCGACCTCGCCGTGACCTGCCGCGACGGCGCGCGCGTGATCGTGCTCCGCAACACCGGCACAGGCGACCTCGCCGCGCGGTACGAGACGGTGGTCAACCTCGCGGTCACCGGCCAGCCGATGCAGTTGGCCGTGGCGGATTTCAACGGCGACGGCTGGCCCGACCTCGCCATGGGGCACAACACCGGCGGCGTGTTCACCGTTTTGCTCAACACGGGCGCCGACGGCTTCAGCGTCCAGACGGTCGCCACCGGCATCACTCGGGGCATCGGCATCGCCGCCGGCGACCTCGACCGCGACGGCGACGCCGACCTTGTCGTCGCGCATCCCGACAACCGCCTGGTGCAGGTGTTCCTCAACGACGGCGCGGCCGGTTTCAGCGCGGCCGGCCAGCACACGGTGTCCACCTCGAACCGCAACCCCCACTGCATCGCCCTGCACGACCTGAACGGCTCCGGCAACCTTGACCTTGTCGTGGCATACGAGTACAACGACCGCCTCGACGTGTTCGCCGGCGACGGCGCCGGCGGTTTCGGGCCGGCACAGGAGGTCGGTTTGCCCAACGGCTTCCGCACCTGCCAGCGGGTCGCCATCGCCGACCACGGGTCGGGGCTGCCCGTGCAGATACTTCTGGGCGGCAGCAACGGCCCGACGGTGATCAGTTCGGCCCATACCGGCGGCGCCGGGTTCGCCCTCACGCCCGTCCACCATCGCGACCTCGGCGAAATCTACGGGCTTGCCAGCGCCGACCTCGACGGCGACGGCCTGCCCGACCTCGTCATGGCCGTCTACAACGCCGGGGTCCTCCGCTTCGCCTACGGCAACGAGCGGCATACCCTCGCGCCGGACGCCGTCCTTGGCGCGGACCTCCTCCAAGGCCCGGCGCGCGGCCTGCTGCTGCAGCCCGGCGAGGCCGACTACTGGTCCTTCTCGATCGATGCGCCGAGGCGTGCGATCATCGCCGCCCACACGCTGCTGCCGTCCGTGTACTATTCCCGGATGCGGGTGCGCGTGTATGGCCCCGGCCAGTATGAGCTCGGCAGCTTCATCACCGGCGTCAGCAGCGGCCAGGGCCAGGGCAACTTTCACCTCGACGCGCCGGGACGGTATTATGTGCGCGCCGAGTACTACGACGGCAACTGGCAGGGCGAGTACCGTATCCGGCTGAGCATCGTGCCGCCGGACGACCAATTGGAAGCGGAGGGCAACGACTCCATCGGGGCCGCCAACCCGCTCGCGTTCCCGCTTTCCGGCAGCACGCAAGTTGCCCGCGTCTGGGGCGGCATCGCCACAGGCGACGGCAACGGCGACTACTTCCGTCTGCCGCGGCTCGGTCCCGGCACACTCATCAGCCTGCGCCTCTCCATCCCCGCCAGCAGCGGCCTGCTGCCGCGGCTGCGGGTCTACGACGGCGGCTCGATCGAGGTGATCGCCGGCGCCCTCGGGCTCACCGAGCTGGATTACCTCATCGGCGACACCAGCACGCCGCCGTATTATGTCCGCGTCGAGGGCGACGCCGCCACGCGCGGGCTGCATGCCGAGTACCGCCTGCAGGTGACGCTGTCCGACACCACCCCGCCGCTGATCACCGCCTGTTCGCTGCCGGAGGCGCCGACCACGGCGCTGCCGAACCGTTTCACCCTCTCGTTCAACGAGGACATGCTGCCCGCGTCCGTGAACAATCCCGCCCACTACGAGCTGCGCGGGCGGGGGCCCGACGGCGCGTGGAACACGGCCGACGACACCCTCTATCCGGTCGCCCTGTGGAGCGCCTACGAAAGCGGCCAGCAGGCCGGCTACTGGCTGCCCGGCGGCCCGATGCCGCCCGATGTGTATCGGTTTACCGCGACAACCGGCCTGGCGGACCGCTTCGGCAACGGCCTGTCCGCGCCGTTCAGCCACACGTTCGCCCTGCTGGCGCTGGACCCCTTCCGGATCGAGGTGGAGCCGAACGATTCCTTTGCAGCGGCCAATCCCACCGGCCCCGAAGACCCCCGGTGGTCCGGCTATTTCTCGCCGCCCGGGCAGGTCGCCGCCACCCAGAACAACCCGTGGCGCGTGGCCGTTGCCGACTTTGACGGCGACGGCGCGCCGGACGCCGCCACCGCCTGTTCCGGATCCAACAGCCTGCAGGTGTTTCTGGCGGACGGCGCGGGCGGCTTCGGCGGTCCCGCCAGTTTCGGCCTCGGCGGCACGCCCTCCGACGTCGTCGTCGGCGACTGGAACCAGGACGGCCGGCCGGACATCGCCGTCTCCGTGCGCACCGCCGGAAAGGTCCTTGTCTTCCTCAACAGCGGCGACGCCTCCGGCGGGGCCGCCACGCTGTTCACCGTGCCGGTCACCGTCGCGACCGGCGGCACTCCCCACCAGCTCGCCGCGGGCGACTTCAACGGCGACGGCAACCCCGACCTCCTCGCCGCCAACCATGGCAGCGTGCTGGTGCAGCTGCTGGCCGGCGACGGCGCGGGCGGCTTCACCGTCTCCGGCACCGCGATGTCCTCCAATCCCGTCGGCCTCGCCGCGGCGGACCTCGACGGCGACGGCGACCTCGACTTCGCCGTCGGCCACTACAACGCCCGCCAGTTCGAGGTTTTCCACAACGACGGCACCGGCGCCTTCACCCAGGTGCAGCTGCTGCCGACCAGCACCAACAACCGCAACCCGTACTTCCTTGACGTCGGCGACATCGACCGCGACGGCCGCATGGACGTGGTCATGGCGTATGACTACAATGACCGGATCGACCTTTTCATGGGCGCGGGCGGCGGCCTGTTCCAACCGGTTACGACCCTCGCGACCGGCTGGACCAACCAGCACACGGTCCGCCTGCTGGACACCCGCGGCGACGGCTATCCCGACCTGTTCATCGGCCGGTCGGACGGCCACCTGTTCGCCCAGAACGCGCGCGGCGGGCCGGGGCTCTTCACCGGCACGCTGTTCCAGCCCGGCGACGTGACGTACGATGCCGCCTGCGCCGACTTCGACAAGGACGGCCTCCCCGACCTGCTGCTGGCGCAGTACGGCGCCCACCGGCTGGCGATCCAGCGCGGCGAGCCCGCCCTGGTCATGCCCGACGAGGCCGGCGCCATCGCCATGGCCATGGTCGCCGGCCGCGGCTACGCCGCCAACAGCGCGGACCGCGACTACTGGACGTTCCAGGCCGAGGCCGGCGACCGCGTCCAGATTCTCGCCAGGACCATCTCGGGGGACTACTATTCGCGCGTGCGGCTCTACATCTACGGCCCAAGCCAGCGCGAGGTGCTCAACTTTGTGACCGGGGTCTCCGGCGGCGTCAACCAGGCGCAGTTCACCGCGCCGGTTTCGGGACGCTACCACGTCATGGTGCAGTCGTACGATGACTACTTCGGCGAGTACCGCTTCCGCGTCTCGATCGTGCGCGAGGCGGTGCAGATGGAGATCGAGGGCAACAACTCGGTCGCCAACGGCAACATTGTGGAATTCGCCGACGAGTTGGGCGGCAAGGTCGGACGGCTGTTCGGCGCCCTGCCGCCGGGCGACACGGCGGGGGACTACTTCCGGCTGGGCAGCCTTGGCACGGGAACGCTGGTCAGCCTGCGGCTGCGCCTGCCGGACCGCGGGCCCCTCGTCCCCGTCCTCGAGCTATACAATCCGGCCAGCGCCCTTGTGGCCAGCGGCACCGCCGGTGACCTGCTGCTCGAGTACACTGTTCCGGCCGGCTCCGAGGGGGCGTACACCGCCCGCGTGCGCGCCAGCGGCGGCACCGAGGACTTCTTCTCGCAGTATCTGCTGACGGTGGGATTGCTGGACGCCACCCCGCCTTTCATCGCGGGCGACACCCTCCCGGCGGAGGGCCAGACCATCCAGACGATCCTCGACCGCTTCAGCCTGACCTTCAGCGAGGACATGGCCCCCGCCACCGTCAACAGCCCGTCCTCCTACGAGCTCGTGGAGGCGGGGGCCGACGCGACCTTCGGCACCGCCGATGACGAGCCTTACAGCATCGCCCTCCTGTCGCCCTACAGTAGCGGAACGACCGCGCAGTTATGGATTCCCGACGGACCCTTGCAACCCGGCGGCTACCGGTTCCGCGCCCTGACCGCGTTGCGCGACCTTGCCGGCAACGCGCTGGCGGTGCCGTACATGCGCACGTGGAGCGTCGCCGCGGTCGCGGGCTACCAACTCGAGGGGCGCAGCAACAACACCTTCGCCACCGCCGATTCCCTGTCTCCCTCGCCGACCGGGGACTGGGACGGCGGCTACGCGATGAGCGGAACGGCCTATGCCGCGCCCGGCGCGCCGTGGGCGCTCGCTACCGCCGACTTCAACGGCGACGGCCTGCCCGACCTTGTCGTGCTGTGTTCCGACGGGGCGCGCCTGCGCCTGCACTGCGGCCAGCCCGACGGCACGCTCGGCGAGGCTTCCGAGTGGACCACCGGCTCCCAGCCCTCCGATCTCGCCGTGGCCGACTTCAATGGCGACGGCCGGCCCGACCTCGCGGTGTCCCATTGGAATGCCGCTTACGCCTCCATTTTCCTCAACACCGGCGACGCCGACCGCTTCGCCCGCACCGACTACACGATCGGCAACAACCAGCGCCAGATCGCCCTCGGCGACCTCAACGGCGACGGCCGGCTCGACCTTGCCATCGCCCGCGAGAATGCCGCCCAGGTGGTGTTCCTGCTGGGCGACGGGGCCGGCAATTTCGCCGCTTCCGCCTACGCCTCCTCCGGGCGGCCCTGCGGCGTCGCCATCGCCGACTTCGACGGTGACGGCCGCGCCGACTTGGCGGTCACCAGCCGCCACGGCCCGGCCAACCTGACCCGCCACACCGGTCTGGGCGGCGGCGCCTTCGATCTGGTCGCCACCTACACCTTCGACCGCCAGCCGTTTTTCCTCGCGAGCGGCGACCTCGACGGCGACGGCCGCTGCGATCTGGTCGTGACATTTGAATACCGCAACGGCCTGCTGGTGTACCCGGGCGCCGGCGCCGAGTGGGGCCCACCGCTCGACGTGCCGCACGGGCGCTGGACCTACTCCTACAAGACCCGCCTGCGCGACGCCGACGGCGACGGCCGGCCCGACCTGCTTGCCGGCGGGCAGGCCAACGACGGCCTCACCATCAACTTCAACCGCTCCGTGCCCGGCGCCCTTGCCTTCACGGCCCCGTTGTCGCATCCGGTCGCCGGCAACGCCTACGACGCGGAAATCCTGCAGTGGCCGGGGCGTCTGCCCGTGCTGGCCATCGCCGCCCACAACCAGAACCAGCTGCACCTGCTGCCGGCCGCAACCGCACAACCGCTCGCGCCAGACGCCCTCAATGCGGCGCTGCGCACCGCGCAGGCGCGCGGCAACATGGACAGCTCCGCCGATGTCGACCATTGGAGCTTCTCCGCCGATGCCGGGGCCACGCTCCTGCTGACCACCGAGGTGCCGGGCGGGCAGTATTGGTCGCGCAAGCGCTTCCGCGTCTATCACGCCCAAGGGGGCGAAATCGCCAATTTCGTCGGCGCGGTCGCCGGCCAGCAGGCGCAGTCCGGAGCCATTGGGCTGCCGTGGGCCGGCACCTACCATGTCCGCGTCGAGAACCACGACGACGACCGGGCCGAGTACCGCATGCACCTGCTGCTGTTCGGGCCTGGCGTCCAGCTTGAAACGGAGGGCAACAACAGCATCGGGGCCGCCAACACCATCCCGTTCGGCCATGCCGGCCAGCCCCGTCAAGCCCGGCTTGCCGGGGTCCTGCTCCGCGAGGATGCCGCGGGGGATTATTTCAATGCCCGGAATCTCGGGCCGCAGGCCTCGCTGGTGGTGACTCCGGAGGCGATCGGCGCGAGCGGCCTGCGCCCGCAGCTGCAGCTGCTCAACGGTTCCGGCGCCGTCCTCGCCGAAGCCACGGGCGGGACCGTGAACTGGACGGCTCCTGCGGACTGGCAGGGTGCGGTGTATCTGCGCGTCCTGGACGACACGGCCTACCGCGGTCTCGGCGCCGCCTACATCCTCAACGCGACCGTGATCGACAACACCGGACCGACGATCGTTTCCACGACGCTGCCGGCCGGGCCGACCGACGCGCTGGTCTCAGGCTTCACCCTCGGCTTCGACGAGGAGATGGACCCCGTCAGCGTGCGCGGCGCCGCCCAATACGAGCTGCGCCGGGCCGCTGCTCCCGGCAGCTGGGGCGAGGAGGACACCTTGCTCGCGGTGGTGCCGCCCGCCTACACCGACGGCCTGTCCGCCGCCTACGCCATCACGCAGGCGCCGCTGATCCCCGGCGTGTACCGCTTCATCGCGACCACCGGATTGAAGGACCGCTGGGGCAATCCCTTGGCGATTCCGTTGGTGCGTGAGTTCACCATCCTGGCCATGGCCGGCTACACCAACGAGACTTGGCCGGGCAATTCCGTCGAGACGGCCACCCCCGTCGAGCTCACGGCGGGCCAGCCCCATCTGCTCACCGGCGGCGGGCGCGGCTTCCTCGCCGGCGGCAGCGAGACCGACTTCTGGACCTTCGACGCCCTGGCCGGCGACCGCATGGTGCTGGATGCCTTGCTGCCCGCCCCGACATACTTCTCGGGCCTGCGCTGGGTGCTGCGGACACCCGATGGCGCGGAGCTGCTCAACTACGTCAGCGGGATCAACGGCGCATTCGACCCGCGGCGCGTCGAACTGCCCCAGAACGGCACCTACAGCCTGCGGGTTTCCCAGTACCATACCTTTGACGGCGAATACCGGTTCCGGTTGATGATCGCCTCCCAGGGCGTGCAGCTCGAGGGCGAGCCGAACAGCACGATCGCCCAGGGGAACGCGCTCGTCCTGCAGGCGGGAGAAGGCGACAGCCGCACCGCTTCCGTGGCCGGCTACATCCGCGATGCCGCCGACTATGACTATTTCGATCTCGGCACGGTGGCTGCGGGCTACTCGATTTTCCTCAGCGCGCGCAAGCCGCCGGAAAGCCCGCTGCTGCCCGTGGTCGCGGTGTACCGCGCGGACAACACCTACATGCCGGAGGCGGCGGGCGGGCGTCCCGGCGACGCGGTCGCGGAGGTGCGCATCACCGAGGCGGCCCGCTACCATGCGCTGGTGCGCGCCGCGGGGGCGACCCACGGGCCGCTCAGCGGCTACCTCCTCGACGTGCAGATCGCGCCCACCGCGTCGGTGGCGTTCCCGAATCTGGTGGTCACCGCCGTTTCCGCCACCCCGCCGGTGCCGCTGTTGTCCGGCGATCTGTTCAATTACGCGTTCACCGTTTCCAATGTCGGCACACAAGACATCCCTGCGGGCGGCTGGACGGATCGGGTCGTGCTGTCCCGCAACACGGTGTTCGGCGACGCCGACGACCTGCTGGTGCAGAACCACGTCCGTGCGGCGGGATTGGCCGGCTCCGGCTTCTACAGCGTGAGCGCCACCGGCCGGGTGCCCGACGGCGTGTCGGGCGAATTCTACCTCGGCGTGTTCACCGACGTCGCCAACATCGTGAACGAGTTCCTGTTCGAGGGCGACAATTCCACCTTCACGGAAACGCCGTTCACGGTCGTTCTGCGGCCCTATCCGGATTTGGTGGTCGAGGGGCTGGCGGTGGCCGCGGTGCCGGCCAGCAACGACTGGGAAATCTCGTGGAACCTCGCCAACCGCGGCACGGGGCCGGCCGCCGCCGGCCACCGCCAGCGCGTGCTGGTGACGCGCACCGGCGCCAGCCAGCCTGTGCTTGATATCCTGATACCGGTCGGCACAGAGCTGGCCCCCGGCGGGATTCTGGCGCAATCGGCCGTGGTGACGGCCGCCATTGGCGGCGCCTACCGCGTGCGGGTCATCGCCGACGCCCTCGGCGAGGTGTACGAGTACAACGATCTCGGCCATCTGGCGGCCGAGCAGAACACATTCGAATCGGGCTTCGCGGTAACGGCCTACTACACCGTCCGGGTGAGCGCTTCGCCGCCCGCCGGCGGCAGCGTCAGCGGGGGCGGTGTCTACGCCGCGGGGACGACCGTCGCCCTGAGCGCGACCCCCGACACTTCCGTGCTGCCGTACTTCTTCACGCGGTGGTCCGAGGGCGGGGGCTTTGTGAGCGCCGATCCCGGGTACTCCTTCACCATCACGCGCGACCGCGACCTGGTGGCGGAATTCCGCCTGCCGGCCTATCCGATCACCGCCGCGGTGAGCCCGGCCGGCGCCGGGACGGTCGTCGGCACCGGCACCTACCCGCACGGCGCGCAAGTCGTCCTGCAGGCCAGCCCGGCCGCCGGCTATCTGTTCGATCGCTGGACCGAGGGCGGGGCGGACGTGTCGACCGACAACCCGCTGGCATTCACCGCCGTGACGGCCCGGTCGCTCACGGCCCGCTTCGCCGAGGCCAATCCGGAGCATGTCGTCACGGTGGCCACCGCGCCCGCGGGAATCGCCGCGATTCCCGGCGCCGGCACCTATGGCAACGGCGTCACGGTGGCGCTGGACGCGCCGGCCACGGTGGTCGTGGGCGACACCGAGTACGTGTTCAGCCGCTACACACTCAACGGCTCCGCCTACAGCGCGAGCCCGACGCTGCGCGTCCTGCTGACCACCGTTGATCCTCCCGTGATGGCCTTCGTCGCCGAGTACACCGGCCGCAGCCTCAAGCCGGTGGTGACGGAGGCTGTCGGCAGCCGGCCCTCGCCGGTGCCGGTCTGTTCGGACTACCAGATCACGGTCACCTTCGACCGCGCCATGGACACGGCGGTTTTGCCGTCCGGCGTCCTGCTCAGCGACGACGCCCCGGTGGTGGCGGTGCTGCCCCCGGGCGGCCAGTGGCTCGGCGCCACGCGGTTCCGCTTCCCGCCAACGGCCTTTTCCGCCGGCAATGGCGGCGCCTATCGTCTGCGGGTTTCCGACGCGGCCGACCCGCAGGGCCGGGTCATGGCCGCCGCCGAGGTGTTCGCCTTCGTCGCCGACACCGACCCGCCGCCGGCGGCCAGCCCGGTGCTGCAGTCGTACACGGAGAGCACGGCGACGCTGTCATGGGCCGGCTACGCGGCGCCGCCGGACATCCAGTCCTTCCGCGTGTTCCTCCAGACCGCGCCCTTCACCAGCACGCTCGGCCTGGCGCAGGCCGCGGCCGCGGGCGCCGCCGCCCGCAAGGTCACGCTGACCGGCCTGTCCCTCGACACGCCGTACCACGCGGCGGTAACCGGCGTCGACCTGGCCGGCAACGCCGTGACCGATGTCACGCCGTTGTCGTTCACCATGGCCAGCGACGTGCCCGGACCGGTCGCGTTTGTCCTCCACGCGAGCGGCGCCGACGAGGCGACCCTCGACTGGACCGCGTATCCGGAATCCAGCTACCGCGGCCTCGCCGGCTACCGGGTGTACGCGGAGACGGCGCCCTACGCCGACGTGACGGGGCTGGCGCCCGTGGCCGAAACCGCCCGCGGCACGCGGCGGCTGGTGGTGGCCGGCCTCGACCGCTCGCAGGTGTGGCATTTCGCCGTGGTGGCCCACAACCGGCTCGGCGCGTTCAACCCGGCGGTGACCACCCAGTCGTGGGAAGACCCGCTCGCCGGCGCCGTCACCGAATCGCTCACCCTCGGGCCGGGCGTCATCGAGATCCTGCAGCCGGTCACTGTCAGCGGCGGCGCCGACCTGACGCTGTCGCCGGGGACCGAGCTGCGCTTCGCGCCCGGCGCATCCCTGACCGTGCTGGACGGCCGCCTGCTGGCAAGCGGCACGGCCGTCGACCCGATTCTCCTGACCTCCGGCCGCGACGCCGCCTCCGGCCTGCCCGCCGGCGCCGAGTGGGGCGAGGTGGTCCTTGCCGATCCGCTGCGCCCGTCGGTCCTGGACCATGTCATCATCCGCTTTGGCGAGGGCCTCGTCCTGGAGGGACGCGCGCCCGAGATCGGCGTGCTGGCGCTGCTCAACAACGCCGGCGCCGGGCTCCGGGTTGCCGCCGGCGGCCGCCTCGCCGGCGGCACGCTCCTTGCCGCCGGCAACAGCGTCGGCGTGCGGGTGGAGACCGGGGCGCAGGCGAACCTGTCCGGATCGGTGTTCCGCAACAACACCATCCAGGTGCGGGTCGACGGCTTTGCCCCCAACGACTTTGCGGGCAACTGGTGGGGCAGCAGCGACCCGGCCGTGATCGCGGCCGGGCTCTCCGGCAACGTCAACGCCGGCGCGCCGCTCGGCACCGAGCCGGTGCTCAGTGCCGGCATCACGACAGCTTCGGGCAGCTTCACCACCGGCACGCGCGCCGTCACCCTGCGCATCGCCTCGCTCAATGCCGAGTCCTACCGGTTGAGCGAAGACTCGACCTTCAGCGGGGTGCCGTTCAGCCCGCTGCCCGTCGACCCGTGGAGCGGCGATGTGTACCGCGTTTCCAGCGCCGAGGTGCCGTTCCAGCTCTCGCCCGCCGCCGGCCTGAAAACGGTGTACGCGCAGTTCCGCTCGCTGACCGGCGCCCTCAGCACACCGGTGGCCGTGGACCTCGAATACGTCACCCAGGGGCCGGTGATCACCGCGTTCAACCTCGCCGAAGGAATGGAGCTGACGCGACCGCTCCGCGTGCAGGGTGCCGCCACCGCCGCCCTGGGCATGCAGAGCCTCCGCTTCCAGGTCAATGACGTGGACGTCCTCGCCGCCGGCGGCGGCGCCCTCGACGCGCTGTGGGACATGCGGGCGCTGGCCCCCGGCATTTACCGGGTGCGCCTGCTCGCCACCGACACCGCCGGCAACAGCGCAGCCCGCACCGTCAATGTCGTCGTGACGCCGCGTCCGCCGCCGCCGCCGCAGATAACGCAGCCGACGCCCGGCGCGCTGTTCAACACCACACCCATCACCGTCAGCGGGACCGCCGAGCGCAATGTGCAGCTGCGCCTGACCCGCAACGGCGTTGTCCTTGCAACCGGCCAGGCCGGCGGCAGCGGCGCTTTCAGTTTCCCGGCGGTCGCGCTTGTGGAGGGCATCAACCGGCTGGTGGTGACCGCATTCGACCAACTGGGCGACACGCCCTCGCCGGCGGTCGATGTCAGCCTCGACACCGTGGCGCCGGCGCCGCTGATCCTCGAGCCGCCCGCTTACAGCCAGAGGCAGGGGCTGCAGCTGATGTGGCGTCATCCCGAGACCGGCAAGCGCGCCGTGCGCTACCGCGTCCTGTGGCATACCGCGCCCTTCACAACCGAGGCCGAGGCATCCGGCCGCAGCGCCGAGCTGACCGCCATGACCTATCAGCTGCGCGGCATCCCGGACGCCGTGTATTGGATCGGCGTGGTCGGGTACGATGCGGCCGGCAACGTCAGCCCGCTGTCCAACCTGGTCGAGTACGCTTACGACGGCACCGCGCCGGTCATCACCATCAGTTACGACCGCTTGATGCCGGTTGGTCCGGGGCCCCTCGGCATCACCGTATCCAGCAACGAGCCGCTGGCGGGTCCGCCGATTCTGGCGATCCTGCCGCACGGGATGACCACGCCGATCTCCCTGCCGTTGACCGCGGAGAGCCCGCGGACGTTCACCGGATCGTATCCGGTCAGCGAGCTGTCCGCGCGCAGCGGCACGGCCGCCGTGGTGGTGAGCGCGATCGACCTGCGCGGCAACGGCTTTTCCGGCACGCCCCACGGGCCGGCGCTGGTGTTCGATGTCACCCGGCCCACCGGCGTCGTCGCGGTGAACCTGCCGCCGCCGATCCAGACGACGACCCCGGTCGTGCTCGAGGTCGGCCTGACGCTGTCCGAGCCGCCGGGGCCGGGCACCGAGCCGGTGCTGCGGTTCGCGCCCCCCTTGGGCGACCCGATCCCCATCAGCCTGAGCGGGGCGGACACGCTGTGGAGCGGGACCCTCACCGTCGGCCCCGCGCAGGGCAGCGGCTTCGGCTCGTTCCTGCTCACGGTGACCGACGCGGCCGGCAACACCGGCTCGGCGATCACCAGCGGTCTCCAGCTCGAGCTGTACACCGGCGCGTTTCCGCCCGCACCCGGGCGCCCGGTCGGCCTGTCCGCCCGGACGCTTGCCGGCGGCGCCATCGAGATCGCATGGCAGGCCGTGCCGCTGGCCGAGTCCTACGCCATCTACCGCCAGCAGGGCGAGGCCGCCGCGCCGCCGACCCAGCTGCTCATCGACGGGCTGACGGACACCCGCCATGTCGACGTGCCGCCCGCGGACGGCATCTGGAGCTATGTCGTGACGGCGTCGCGACGCGGCGCCGAGGGGCTGCCGTCCGGCATCCTGCCGGCGCTCTCCGACCGGCTGCCGCCCGGCGCGCCGACCGGCGTCGCCGCCACCCTGCTGGCGAGCGGCGTGGCCGTGACCTGGCAGGCGCCCGCCGGCGAGGCGCCCGCCTATTACCGCGTCTACCGCAACGGCGTCAGCATCCGCCAGGTGCAGACGGCCGCCGGCATCACGGACGCCCCGCCGCGCGGCCTCATGGTCTACGCGGTCGCGGCCGGCGACCCTTACGGCAACGAGGCGCTCTCGGACGGCGCCCAGCTGGAGCTTTTCGTCGACGCCGTGGGCAACCTTGTGGCGACCGTGACCGAAGGGCAGGGGGTGCGGCTGACCTGGACCTCGACCGACCCGCAGGTTGTCGGCTTCAACATCTACCGCGACGGCACGCGCCTCAACGGCGTCCCCGTGGCCCAGCCGTTCCACAGCGACGCCGACCCGCCGGCGGACCGCTCGGCCGTGTACGCCGTTCGGGCGGCCAACGCGGCCGGCCAGGAAAGCGCCCCGCGCGCGGTGACCGTGCATCCGGTCGGCTGGTCGGTGACGGTCAACCCCGACCCATCCGGCGCCGCCTCGCCGCCCGTTGCGTATTACTTCGACAACTACCGGGTTGAATGGACCAACCGCGCGACCGACCGCGCGCTGTCGCTTTCCGAGGTGCGCCTCGACCGCGCGCAGGACGGCCAGCCCCTGGTTGCCGCGGTCGTGCCGGTCGGGCTGGCCGCGCCGCCCGGCGGCGTCGCCCGGGCCGACCTGGTGCTGCCGGCCAGCCAGGTGCGGGGGGTGGTCCAGAGCCTGCGCCTGCGCGCGGTCGACGGGCCCGACGCCGGCGGCAGCCAGGTGGTCTACGAGCGCATGGAAACGGTGCCAGGCTCGGTGACGCCGGACGGCATGGTCACGCTTTCCGTCGCCCATGCCCCGCTGGCCGGCGGGTTGGCCGACTTCAGCGCGATCCTGCACAACCGCGGCTACGCGCAGATGGAGGTCATCGTCACCCGCAAGGCGGGCGCCGAGGCGGGCGATGTGTACCTGTCCGTCCGCGACGCGGGCGGCACGGAGGTGAACCGCCATTATGTGACCGGCGCCATCAGCGGCCTGATCACGCGGCCCAATGGGGACGGGGTGTTGGTGGTGCCGCCCGGCGCCTCGGCGACCATCCCGGTGCGCGGCGTGCTGGTGCCCGAGGCGCTCGGCGCGTCCGGCGCCGCGCGCTTCGCGGCGGTGGCCGCGCCGCTGTACCACGGCATCGGCACCGCCGCCGTGCAGCAGGCCGGACCGATCAGCGGCGAGATCACCTCGAACCTCACCCAGACGCCTTACTACGGGACGTCCGCCTCCGGCAAGCAGGTGTTCGCCAACGACGAGCCGGTGGTGATCACCGGCCAGGCGCGCGACCGCGACACCGGCGCCCCGGTGCCCGCTGTGCCGCTCAAGATCGGCATCTCCAGCGGCGGCTACCGCTGGTTCGACACGGTGACCACCGACGGGAACGGCGACTACCGCTACAGCTACAACCCGCCGCCGGGATTCTCCGGCAATCTGTTGTTGTGGGCCTGCCACCCCGATGTGTACGACACCCTCGAGCAGACCGCGGTCGCCTACTACCGCCTGTACCTCACGCCAAGCCTTGCGGACATCGTGATGTCGCGGGCCGACACGCTCGATTTCACCCTGACGGTGATCAACCCGGGCGACATCGGGCTGAGCGGCTTCACGCTGGAAAGCCGCGCCTACACGGTCCAGGGCGAGGACGAAATCCCCACCGGGGAGGTCACGGTCGCCTTCCACGGCGATCCGCCCGCGCACCTGCGCGCGCGCGAGCGCCGCGCGTTCGCCTTCCGCCTGCTGTGCACGGCCGACGCGCCGGACAACCCGGTGGTCGAGTTTGCGCTGCGCAGCGCGGAGGGGGCCACGGCCCGCTTCCGCGGCCGCATCAGCCTGCGGCCGGCCGTGCCGGTCCTGTCCGTTGTCGACCCGCCCAACGGCTACGTCGACGTCAGCGTCGACCGCGGCGACATTGTCAGCCGCGAGGTGACGGTGAAGAACCTCGGCCTGCGCCCGCTCGAAGGGGTCGAGCTCATCCCGCCCGCCGGCCAGTCGTGGTTCAGCGTCAACCTCGTGCCGGATGAGGAGGGCCGCTACCGGCTCGCGGACATCCCCGTCGGCGGCACCCTGCGCTTCGCCGTCGTCTTCACCCCGCCCGCGGACGCCACGCTGGGCTATTACAGCGATTTTCTCCTGATCAAGGGCGCCAACGCCGTGGGCGACATGCGCCTGAACCTGTTCGCGCAGGTCACCTCCAACCGCAGCGGCGACGTCGAGTTTTACGTCGACAACATCTTTGTGGACCCGGTGCCCAACGCCTCGATCCGGCTGCGCAATCCCGCGCTGCGCCGGGAAGTCGGGCCGGTGCTCACGGACGCGACCGGCCGGGCGCTGGTGGCCGGCCTGCAGGAGGGCGAGTGGTCGTGGCAGGTCATCGCCTCCGGGCACTCGGCCCAGACCGGCGTGGTGACGGTGGTGCCCGACCAGGCGGCCCATGTCAGCACGCGCCTGCTGCGCTCCCTGGTGACGGTCAACTTCAGCGTCGTGCCCAAGCCGTTCACCGACCGCTACGAGATCGTCATCGAGCAGACCTTCCAGACGCACGTGCCGGTGCCGGTGCTGGTGCTGACGCCGCCGTCGGTCGAGTACACCAACCCCGAGCCGGGCTTCGAGACCATTCTCATCGCCCAGGCCTACAACAAGGGGCTGGTCAGCATGTTCGACGCCGAGATCAAGGGCACCGCCGCGGCATGGGGCTCGGTGACGCCGCTGATCACCTACATCCCCGAACTCCGCGCCCAGGAGGTCGTCGAGATTCCCATGCGGGTGAAGTTCTCCGGAACGGCCGGCGGAACGGGCGCATCCCAGCCGGGTTCCGACCAGCCGGTCCCAGCCGGCTACGGCGAGAATTTGAAGGAGTGCCTCGGCACCCTGCTGCTGCCGGGCACGCTCAACCCGGACGTGCTGCGCGGCCTGGCCGTCCTCATGAACGCCGCGGCGCAGTGCTCCGACGGCATCGGCTTCCCGCTGGCCGCCTCGCTGTTGATCGCCTTCGACATCTTCAACACGGTGTCAACGTGGGCCAATCCGTTCGCCGTGCTGGCCACAATCATCGGCTGCGCGATCGGCAGCCTGTTCGCGGGCGGCCCCAGCGCCTACACCACGTCCGGCGGCCCCACCGGCCAGGCGGGCAACTATGTCTTCTCCGGCGACGGCTGCTTCCCCGAGTACGCGCTGGTCGAGCTGGTGGACGGCAGCCAGCTGCCGATCGCCCAGGTCGAGCCCGGCATGGTGGTGCGCAGCGGCGACAGCGCCGCGGAGCAGGCGGTCGTGACCGAGCGGGTCCGCATGCTGTCGGACCACCTGCTCGCGTTCGAGCTGGAGTCGCTGCGCGACCCGCGCACGCGCCGGACGCTGCACGTCACCGGTGAGCACCGCGTCTGGGCGCACGCCGGGGGATGGGTGGCGGCGGCGGCGCTCGAGCCGGGCGCCCTCGTCGCCGGCCGCGGCGGCGAGCTGTTCCGGGTCGTCTCGCGCCGGCGCGCGGAGGGGGACTTCACGGTCTTCACCCTCGAGCTGGACAACGCCAACGCGCTGTTCGTCGACGGCATCCTCGTGCAGGACCTCTGCGGCGGGCTGCACCTGACGCCGCAAAACTGGCAAACCTCCGAAGTGACCTCCCAGGACTGATTCCGCCATGCGCACGCCCATGCATCACCGACTGTCCCTGATCCGCCGGGTGCTGCCGCTGCTTGCCCTGCTCGGCGGGACCGGCCTGGCCGCCCAACAGCAGTTCCAAGGCGTGTGCGCCCGCGTCCGGATCGTCATCGAACAGGAGCTCACCATCGAGCGCATCGGTTTCGAGGCCACCCTTGAGGTGACCAACAACGACGGGGCCGACCCGCTGACCGAGTTCATGGCCGAGCTGACCTTCGCGGACCCGTCCCACGATCCGGCCGCTCCCGAATACGACGCGGCGGGCAAATTCTTCGTGCAGCCGCCGGTGTTCGAGAACATCAACCGCATCGACGGTCAGGGGATCATCGGCCCGACCCGGAAGGCGGTGGTGCGCTGGTTCATCATCCCGAAGACCGGCACGGGCGGCACCGACCCCCGCGGCAAGGTGTATTCCGTCGGCTGCCGCCTCAGCGCGAACATCCGCGGCGCGCCCGTGCCGCCCGAGGCCCTGCTGGTGATCGCTGACGATATCACCGTCAAGCCCGAGCCCGAGCTTGAGATTCGCTACTTCCAGCCGCGCGACGTGCAGGGCGACGATCCCTTCACGCCCAAGGTCGAGTCGCCCATCCCGTTCACGCTCGGCGTGCTGGTCAGCAACGCGGGGTGGGGGCCCGCGCGCAAGGTCACGATCAAGTCCCAGCAGCCGCGCATCGTCGAGAACAAGCAGGGGCTGCTGCTGGTGGCGCGCCTGCTGGGCGCGCGCGTCATGGACTCGCCGCTGGACGAGGCCAGTCTCACGGTCAACCTCGGCGACATCCCCCCGCAGCAGACGCGCAAGGGCGCGTGGGACATGATCACCTCGCTCAGCGGCGAGTTCATCGAGTTCAAGGCCAGCTACACGCACGCCGCCGAGCTCGGCGGCGAGGAGACCTCGCTCATCCGGCTTCTCGAGGCGCACTTCATCGCCGCCGAGGTGCTCAATGACGAGCCGGGCCGCGACCGCATCCGCGACTTCCTCGCCGACGTCGACCGTGACCCGGAAATGCTGCCCGACACGCTGTTCGAGTCCGACGGCACCATCTTGCCGGTCAACCACCTGCAGCGGGTGACCGTCAACCCGTTCACCGGCCCGCTCAGCTTCACGGTCGATCTGGAAGCGGACTTCGCGGGCTGGGGATACATGCGCATGGAAGACCCGGGCCAGGCCAACCTCCAGATCGCCAGCGTGACGCGTTCCGACGGCAAGACGCTCAATCGCCACAACTACTGGACCCACGTCCGCTACCGGCCCAGCGACAACAAGCGGCTCGCGTTCCTCAACCTGTTCGACCGCGTCGAGAACGGCACGAACTACACCTACACGGTGACCTATCGGGCGCCGGCGCAGGACACGACGCCCCCGGTCACGCGGCTGCGCTTTGCCGGCGAAGTGACCGAGCGCGACGGCCGCTTCTATGTCACCCGCGACACCCAGCTTTATTTCACCGCCGAGGACGAGAGCCCGGTCAGCATTGTTTACCGGTTGGACGATGGCGACTTCCGGCCGGCCCTGCCGTTCACGCTGCGGGTGCCCGGCACCTATCTGCTGCAATACCGGGCGACCGATGCCGCCGGCAACACGGAGCCGGTGAAGAGCGCCATCCTGGTGCTGCCCGAAGGCGGTCCGCTGCTCACGGGCCTTGCGGTTGAACAGGCCACCCTGTATCTGGCCGGGTCGGCGCTCTCGGTGCGTCCGCGCGCGGCCAGCCTGTCCCTGCAGGTCGGCCCCAGCGACCTGCCGGTCACCGCGCAGGTCGCAGTCTACCGCGGGGTGCGGGTGCACCCGGTGCTGCGCGGCATGCCGTTCTCGCCGACCCCGCGCGCGGACCTGGATTTGGAGGTCGGCGGCGAGCTGGTGGATTATTACAAGTACCGGATCAACGGCGGCGCGTGGAGCGGCGAGCGCTCCGTCGCCGACCCCCTGCCGGTGCGCGGCGCCTCCGGCGCGGTTACCGTGCAGGTGCTCGGGCGGTCGCGACACGGCGCCTATCCGCCGCCGGAAGAGGCTGTCGGCGTGCAGTGGGTGGTGGACCCGGCCGCCATCGACTGGCAGGTGAGCGGGTTGCCCAGCCACGTCTCCGCCGCCACCAGCCTGGCGCTCACGGTCGGCGGGAGCGGCTTCGCGTTGTATCGCTGGACCATCGACGGCGGGTATTACCGGGCGGAGGCCGCTCCGGGCACCGGCTTCACGCTCGCGGGGCTGGCCCAAGGCCCGCACACCCTCGCCCTGATCGCGCCCGAGCCCGGAGGCGGCTGGAACGAGCAGGCCGTCGGGGCGACCTTCACCTGGACGGTGGATGCCGCATACGGCTCGGATATGGGCGATCTGCCGGTGGTGCTGAGCCGCACCTTCCCCGATGCCCAAGGGTCAACGATCCCGTTCACGTGGGACGGTCTTGACGGCCAGGCGCGGCTGCTGCCGCCCGGCTGGTACACGGTGTTGGTGCGGCTGACCGACTCGCTGGGCGCGGTGACCCATGCCAAGCAGCTGCTCCACATCGAGCAGTTGGCGGGGGCCGGCCGGACGGTCGCCACCGCCGACAGCGGCCCGGCCATGCCGCACGCGCGCGGCCGCTGGCTGGTCTGGCAGGAATCCGGCAGCGGGGCCGCCAACATCCGCGCCCGCCGGCTCGACGCCGCCGGGCAGCCGCTGCGGGTGACCGACTCCGCCCGCAGCCAGGAACTGCCGCGAACGGACGGCCGCCATGTCGTCTGGCAGGGCCGCGGCGAGAACGGCAACTGGGATGTGTACCTCGCCGACCTGGACAACCCGCTGGTGATCCAGCGGATCACCGCCACCGACAGCCTCCACGAGACCGCTCCGGTCATCGACTGGCCGTGGGTGGTGTTCCAGCGCCGGCCCGTCGACGGCTCGGCGCCATGGCAACTGCAGGCCGTCAACCTGGCCACCGCCGAGACCTTCCCCGTGTATCCAGGCGCCGGCGACCAAGTGGGCCCGGCGCTCCAGGCGGGCAGGGTGGTGTGGCAGGACTTCCGTGATCCCGGCTTTGGCGAGATTTATTTCCAAGACCTGGAAAGCGGCACAACGCTGCGGCTCACTGAGGACACCTTCGGCCAATACCACCCGCGGATTGACGGCCCGTGGGTGGTGTGGCAGGACAACCGCCACGGCCAGGTCGAAATCTACGGATACCACCTGCTGCGCGGCGCGTCCGAGCGGCTCACCCTTGGTCCGGGCAACAAGGCCCGGCCGTTCCTTGCCGGCGGCTGGCTGCTGTTCGAGGAGGACACTCTCGGGCTGGAATCGGCCAATTTCCAGCTGCTCGACCTTGCCACCCGCCGCGCCCTGCCGCTGACGCGCTCCGGGGAGCCCAAGGACTCCGGCTGCATCGCCGGCAACCGCCTCGTCTGGCGCCAGGCCGGCGCCGCCGGCCCGGTCCTGCTGGAAGCCGATCTGCCGGCCCTGCAGGCGGTCTTCAACGAGCACAACGCGGTGGTGGTCACCGCCGGCATGGCGGAAAATTACGGCAACGCCTTCAGCCTGCTGGCCGACTGGGCGCGGGCGGCCGGCGTCGAGCGGATCACCCGCTACACCGGCAGCGTGCCCGATTGGCGCGAGGAATCGGCTTACCTGCAGGGCGGCGCGCCGCAGGGCGTCAACTTCGCGCTGGAGGCCGGCCAGTTCCTGTGGGTCCGGTTCCCCGCCGGCGAGGTGCTCGATCTCGGGCCGTCCCGCACGGACACGCTCGACCTGCCCGCCGGCATCAGCGCCTTGAGCCACGACCGCTTCCCGCTCGGTTATTCGGCGGCGGCGCTGATCCGCGACCTGGGCGCCGGGCGGGTGCAGGCCGTGCGCATGCTGGACGCGGCCACCGGGTTCTGGCGCGCGATCGAGGTGGCCGCCGACGGCCGCCTCATCGGCGCCAACTTCCCGGTCCCGCCGGTAGCGGTCTTGTTGATACACCTCAAGGAGCCGGTGGCCGGCTGGCAACCCTGCACACCCTGAATCTTTCCCGCCCATGAAACGCGCGATTCTGACCGCAATCCTGTGCCTGGCGGCAGCCGGTCTCGCCGCCCAGTCGGTATCCGTGGCGATGCTGCAGGAGTGGCTGGCGGAAAGCCATCCGCCCGTGCTCGTCGACCTGCGCTCGGCCGCCGAATTCGCCGAATCACACCTGCCGGGCGCCATCAATATTCCCTGGCAGGCGGTGGCCCGCCGCAAGCTGCCGCCGCTGGGCAGGCTGGTGGCCTACGGCAGCGGCCTCGGGCGCGAGCGCGAGCAGGAGGCGCTGGCGCATCTCGCCGCCAAGCCGGGCATCGAGCCGTACTTGCTCGAGGGCGGCATGGCCGCATGGACAGCCGCCGGCGCCCCGCTCGCCGGCCCGGCCGGCGTCACGCGCGAGGAGCTGCCGGCGGTCACCTACCGCGAGGCGCTCGAGTCGCTGCCGCCGGACGCGGTGCTGGTGGACCTGCGGCCGGTCCCGGCGCCGGGCGAGTTGACGCCGGCCGGGGCGGAGCCCGATCCG
>FWPV01002894.1_pt1 | contig 39824 bp, 25 predicted proteins | sample 2228371 | NCBI WGS metagenome assembly FWPV01 (sample SAMEA103939776, study PRJEB20133) | metagenome
TGGCCCGTCGGTTTCCCAGCGCAACCCGATGTTCAGGGTCAGGCTGCCCGTCAGCTTCCAATCGTCCTGAATGAACCAGGCGAAGTAGTCGCTGTAGCGGTCCAGTTCCTCTGTTTCGCGCAGTTGAAAGGTGTTGACGTAGCCGAGCAGGAAGCTGGCCATGCCCACTCCCGTGGCGCTGTTGCCGGGCAGACCCGTCGAGTTCGGGCTGAAGTTGAACTGCCCGGAGATAATGGGCCGGTTAATGTCCTTGTTGATGCTGCGACGCCATTCGCCGCCGAATTTGACGAAGTGCCGCCCGCGCACCCAGGTCCAGTTGTTGATGATCTGGTGCTGCCGGATCGGCGATTGCACCCGGTAGGCGCTGCTGCCGATGTTGCTCATGCCCGAGATTTGCAGGGCAGGGAAGGCGCCCGAAGGGACTCCCTTCAGACCGATTTCCTCAATCACTTTGCTCCCGTAACCTGCGCTGTTGGCGACGAACTTGCGGTTGGAAAGGCTATAGCGCGTATCCATGATCAGGTTCGGCGACCAGGTGTGCGTGTCGGCGAACAGGTAGCTCGTCTGCCAGCGGGTGATGGGTCCAAACGGGTTGGTCGGGTCGGCAATCTTGTTCGGCAGAACGCTGGTCCAGTAGTACGGATCGTTGTTATACACGAAGCGGACGTAAAGGCGGTTGCTGTTGCTGAAGCTGTGATCCACTCGGCTGGTCACGTTTTCGCGCGTGAATACCTGCGCCCGGTTGCCGCTGAAATTCTGAGCGCCGGCAAGGTTCACCGCCGGGCGGTTGGGGTTGGGATAGTAGGGAAGCAGATTGCGCGCCACCGGGTCGATGCGGCTGGCGGGAATCACATTGCCGGGGAACGGCGCCCGCCCGGCAGCGGCGGGGTCGTGAACCGGGATCAATCGCCCCTGCTGGTTGAAAGTCTCCGAAAAATCGCCCGCTTTCTGCTTCGCGGTCGGAACGGTGAGAATCTGCGTTGAGCCATCGGAACGGCGGGTGCCTTCGAATCCGGCGAAGAAGTGCGTGCGGTTGCGGATGACCGGTCCGCCGAGCGTCGCGCCAAACAGGTTGTAACGCAGCGGCGCCTTGATCTTTCGCGTCCCTTCCGTGGGCGCGAAGAATCCCGCGGCGTCGAGCTTGTCATTGCGGAAAAACTCGAACAAGCTGCCCTGGAAATTGTTCGTTCCCGATTTCGTAGTCGATACGAGCAGCCCCGCCGCCGAGCCGCCGTATTCCGCCGAGTACGCGTTCTGGAGCACCTTGAATTCCTGAATCACTTCCACCGGCGGGTCGATGTCCACCTGCGCCGATGCGATGCGCAGGTTCTGGATGTTGCCGCCGTCGAGCATGTATCCGGCTTTGTACGACCGCCCGCCGGCGACGGCGAACCGGGGCTTGGCGTTGTTCGAGTAATCGACGAAGATCACGTTGCCGGACAAGCGCACAAGCTCCAATGCCCGGCGCCCCGCGAGCGGCATCTCCGCCACCGTCTTGCCTTCGATGAACTGCCCGACGGACGAAGACGCGCTTTCGAGCAGAGGAGCTTCGGCTCTTACTTCCACTACATCGGTCACGCTGCCAACTTCGAGCTTCAAGTCGATCTCCACAACCTCGGCAGTCGCGAGCACGATGCCCTTGCGCTCGAATTTCTTGAACCCTGTGGCGGTGGCGGACAGCGTGTACTCGCCGGGTTGCAGGAAAGGCAGCGCATAGACGCCGGCTTCATTGGAACGCACGCGGGTGGGCACTCCCGTGGCGACGTTGGTCGCCGTCACTTCCACGTTTGGAATCACCGCGCCCGCCGGATCGAGAACCCTGCCGGTAATACGGGCTTGCGAAGTTTGTGCAGCGAGCGGCGCGGCCAGAATGACCGCCGCGGCGCACGCGATCAGCAATCTCATGTCGTTCACCTCCCCAACAGAAGTGCTCACAATATATCAAACCTGCCGCGCTTTGGCGCGCGCCGCGCGGCCGGCGTATGCTACGGTGTCAAGGAAAGGACAATCCATGCGGCTTTTTCTGCTTCTTGGCTTCGCCGTCTTGCTTTCCGCGGCGCAAGCCAACTTAACTTATAACGTGGTTCCGAACTGGCCCGTGCTGCCGGATGGCATGAAGTTCGAGCCGGTGACCGGCGTAGCCCTTGACGCCGCCGGGCGCGTCTGGGTCCTCCACCGCAGCAAGGACCATCCGGTGGTTTGCATCGATCCGGCGTCTGGCAAGATTCTTGAGACTTGGGGCAAGGGTCTGTTCGGCTCGCCTCACGGCTTGACGATTGACCGCCACGGGAACTTCTGGATTACCGACACCGATCTTCATCAGGTGTTCCGCTTCAACCGCGACCATAAGCTGACCCTTGCGTTGGGTGAGCGGGGCGTCGCCGGCGCCGACGCCAAGCATTTCAACAAGCCTACCGCCACGGCATTTTCTTCGAAGGGTGATTTGTTCGTCGCCGACGGCTATGGAAACAACCGCGTCGTGAAGTTCACCGCTGACGGCAAGTTCATCAAGGAATGGGGGACCAAGGGCGACAAACCCGGTCAGTTCGATCTCCCTCACTCGATCGCCGTCGACAACGGCGGGCATGTTTATGTGGCGGACCGCAACAACGCCCGCATTCAAGTTTTCGATACGGAAGGGCGCTTCCAGGCTGAGTGGAAAAGCAAGCGCCTAGGGCGCCCGTGGGGCGTCGCCGTGGGACCGGACGGGTTCATCTATGTTGTAGACGGCGGCAACGCCACTCGCGAGCCCACGGAGCGCAATCGCGCCTTCCGCCTCAACCGCAACGGCCAGTTTTTGGACGAATGGGGCTCATTCGGCAAGGAACCCGGCCAGTTCTTCTGGGCGCACGCGGTAGCGGTCGGACGCGACGGCGCCGTCTACATCACCGAAGTCGACCAGGGCAGCCGCGTCCAGAAGTTCGTGAAGCGGTGATCCGCTTCCCGCCGCTTACTGCTCCGGCGCGGCGCCTAACTTGACGGTGATTCGCACGGTGCGCCCGTCGCGGAATACCGTTAACTGTACCGTATCGCCGGGATACTTCCGCTCCAGAGCTTCGCGCAGCGCATCCCGCCGGTCGATCGGCTTTCCATCGACTTCCATGATGAGATCGCCGCCGATGCCTAGCTCATACACACCCACCACGACGTAACGCCGTGGTCCGCGCAGTCCGGCGCTTTCGGCAGGCGAGCCCGGCACCACGCCTTGGATCAACAGCCCGCCGTCCGGCGGCAATTTGAGGGCTTCCGCCAAGTCGCCCGCCACGAACACCGACTCCACGCCCAGCCATGGACGCCCGAAGCTGCGCCCCGCCTGATAACGCTCCAGCATCCACTTGGCGCGGTTGACCGGCATGGCGAAGCCGATGCCGATGTTGCCGCCCGGACCATAAATAGCGGTGTTGATTCCGATCACGCTGCCTTGCGAATCGAGCAGCGGACCGCCCGAATTTCCGGGATTGATGGCGGCGTCGGTCTGAATCATGGCTTCGAGCTTCCGCCCGCTTTGGTCTTGGATGGTGCGCCCAAGCGAGCTCACCACACCCGTCGTAAGCGTTCCTTCCAACCCGAAAGGATTGCCGATGGCCAGCACCTTCTGTCCCACCTGCAACTTGTCGGAATCGCCCAGCTTCAGGTAGGAAAGTTTTTCTTGCGGGGTGATTTGAATCAGCGCCAGGTCGTTCGAAGGATCCCGCACCAGAATCCGGGCCTTGTAGCGCTTCTTATTGGCCAAAGTCACCTGGATTTCCGGCGCCCGCCCGCTCACCACGTGGTAGTTGGTGAGAATCCGCCCGTCGGGGTCGATGAGGAACCCCGAGCCGGTGCCGGTGTCGGGCACGATTTGCAAGAACCAGTCCCGGCGGTAGACGGTGCTTGCGATGTTCACCGTGGCGTTGTGCGCGGTCTTGTAAATGTTGATGTTGTTCAGTTCATCCGGCGACAAGCCGGCGCCTTTGGCTACCGCTTCCGACCAGAGAGGACCGCCGCCCCTCGAAACCGGCGCGAGCCTGCGGCCCCAGCCTGAAAAGGAAACGAAGGCGATAAAGCCGCCCACGATCAGGGCGGACAGGATCAGGTAACGGAACTTGCTCATCCTTACTTCAATCCTCGCAGACTTTCATACACCCGGCGAGTCTGCTCCACCGTGTGGTCCTTCGGACCCGAAGTGTCAATAATGTAATCGGCGAACCGCTTCTTTTCTTCGAGCGGCATCTGCCGGCGAAGCCGCGCCAGGACTTCCTCGCGGGTCAGACTGTCGCGCCGCATGGCGCGCTCGATCTGCTCGGCTTCGCTGCACACCGCGAGAATCAGCTTGTCAAAACGGCGGTGGCTGCCGGTCTCAATCAGGATGGCTGCCTCAACTACTACGATGCCGTCCGGATCCTTCTCCGCGGCGGCGGCAATGAGCTCCTCCTCGCGCCGGATTACGGGCGGGTGGACAATGCGGTTCAGTTTTTCCAACAGCGCCGGATCGCGGAATACGATCGATCCCAACTTCCGGCGGTCGATGAAGCCTTCGGCGTCAAGCACCTCCCGGCCGAACTCGCGGATCACTTCGCCGTACGCCTCGCCGCCGGGCAGCAAGACGGCATGGCCCAATTCGTCGGCTTTCACCAAATGACAGCCCAGCTCCGCGAGCGTCTGTCCGACAAAGGACTTTCCGCTAGCCAGGCCGCCGGTGAGGCCGACTCTCAACATTTCGTCTTAGCCCAGACGCCGCTCGGCGGCTTCTATCGTGTTGACCATCAGCATGGCGATGGTCAGCGGGCCGACGCCCCCCGGGACAGGCGTGTAGGCGCCCGCTCTTTCGGCGACATCCAGCGGGTGAACGTCGCCCACCACCGCGCTGCTCTTGCCGGGGGCGCGGAAGATACGCTCCAGTTCCGCGGGGTCGTTGACGCGGTTGATTCCGACGTCGATCACCGTCGCTCCCGGCTGTATGAAATCCCCGGTGATAAACGCCGGGCGCCCCATCGCCGCCACCAGGATGTCCGCCCGGCGGCACTCGCCGGCCAGATCAGCGGTCCGCGAGTGGCAAATCGTGACGGTGGCGTTTTCGTGCATCAGCAACATCGCCACCGGCTTGCCGACGATGTCGCTGCGGCCTACGACCACCGCCTTCCGGCCCGAAATCGGAATTCCGTAACGCTTCAGCAACTGCATGATTCCCGACGGCGTGCACGGGCGGGGACCGGGGCGGTTGGTCATCAGGTTGCCCAAGTTCAGCGGATGGAAGCCGTCGACGTCCTTTTCCGGCGCGACCCGCAAAAGCACCTGCTGCGTGTCCACTTGTTTGGGCAAGGGCAGTTGCACCAGGATGCCGTCGATCTCCGGACGCGCGTTCAGCTCGTCGACGAGCGTCAACATTTCCTCCGTAGTCACGGTTTCAGGCGGCGTGTGCTTCTCGCTGTAGATGCCCAGGTCCGCGCAAGCTTTTACTTTGTTGCGGACGTAAATCTCGCTCGCCGGGTTCTCGCCGGCGAGAATCACCGCCAGCCCGGGCGGGCGGGCAAGCGATTTCAGCCGCTCCACCCGCGGGGCGCATTCCTGGAGAATCTCATCCCGGATGCGTTTGCCGTCCAGAATCTGCGCCATGACCGTCAAACCTTCCCCTGCCGGCTCAGCTTGGCGTGGTAAATCGCCGCGCCGAGCACCACCGTGAGAATGGCGGCTACCGAAACTTTCGGTTCCAGCGTCATGCCGAATAGGGTCATCCACGCTCCCACCACCACGAAGATCACCGGAATCGCCGGCCAGCCGAAGCTCACGACCTTCAACTTTTGCCATCCGGGACGGCGCCGCAGAAGGAAGAGCGAAACCACCGACATCACGGCGAAGAAGTTCAGCACGAAGCCGATGTAGATGACGAGCTGCGGGAACGGAGTAAGCGTCATCAACATGGCGCACACGCCCTGGCACAGAATCGCAAACACTGGGGTGTGCCAGCGCGAGTCCACTTTCGCGGCGCTCGCCAGGAAGGCGCCGTTCTTCGCCATGGCGTAATAGACCCGCGGCCCGATGGTCACCATGGCGTTGACCGTGGCCAGCAGCGATAACGCCATCAGCGCGCTGAACAACCCGGCCGTTTCCGGTCCGAACAGGTGGGACGCGGCGAGCGACCCCACCGCCACCACGCCCTTCATTGTTTCAAGCGGCGTCGCATAGATGAAGACCAGGTTCAGCCCCACATACAGAGTTGCGACCAGAGCGGTGCCGAAAGTGAGAGCGATGGGCAGCGTACGCTCCGGACGACGCAGCTCCTCTGCGACGTAAGTAGCCGCATTCCACCCGCTGTAGCTCACATAGATCCAGAACAGGCTGATGGCGAACTGATGGTAAAGCGGCGCGGTGGAGGTGCGTTGCGCGGGCATCGAAAAGTGGTCGAAACTTCCCGTCCCCACCAGGAACCCGAGCGCGATGAACGCCACCACGACCAGAACTTTGATCACCGTCAGCACGTTTTGGATCTTCGCCACACGGCTCACTCCGAAACAGTTGAGCGCCGTGAAGACCGCGATGAGCGCCGAGGCGAGAAACTGCGCCCCGCCCACTTTGAGCGACCAGGTGCCCGAACCGATGGTGAATTGCGCGTTGGCCTGCTTCACCGCGGGGAAGAAATAGCCCATGTAGTCGGAGAACGCCAGCGCCGCAGCCGCGATGGGGGCGGAAAAGCCGGCGAAGAACGACGCCCAACCGGTCATGAAGCCCCACGTCGGCCCGTAGGCTTGCGTCAGATAGACGTATTCCCCGCCTGACGAGGGGAAGTTGACGCCTAGCTCGGAGTAACAGAAGGCGCCGAACAGAGCGAACATCGCGCCGACCACCCAAATGATCAGCACCAGCGAGGGAGCGCCCAAGTCGCCGGCCAGAAACCCGCTGGTGGTGAAAATGCCGGTTCCGATCATGTTGGAGACCACCAGCGCGGTGGCGCTCACGATGCCGAGTTGCCGCAGCAGAACGCCCGGCTTCTCAGCGACAGGGTTGCGAGTGACAGGATTTGATTGGCCCACCGTAGTCAATTGTAGCGAGGAATCGCCGGCCTGTCTTCGGTCGACCTCGTGTGTCCCATTCAATCGCCTCCCTGCGCGCGGGCTATTGCTCCGCGGGGAAGCGGACGATGAATATGCTGATAGGTGTAGATGCCTGCCCGTGTCCAGAGGTGTTGGTGAAAAGAGCCGTCCGAGCCTGGACCGTATGGTTGGCGGCGGCGAGTCTTTGTGCGGCTGCCCCGGCGACTCCGTTCGACTGGCTGAAGCTCGATCTTTGGGAAGAAGCCGAAGGGCTGCCTTTCGGTACGATCAACGCCGTGGCGCAAGGCGCCGGGGGGTATCTCTGGCTTGCCACCTATTACGGCTTGGTGCGTTTCGACGGCCGGCAATTCCGCGTTTTTGACACCTCGAACACCCCTGAATTACGGCGCAATATGGTGGCGAGCCTGGCGGCGGACGCCCAAGGCGGTTTGTGGATCGGAACCGCCGAAGGCTTAACCGAATACCGGAATGGACGGTTCCGGGCTGTCCCGCAGCCGCCTCCCGGGCCAGTCTTAGTGCGGGCTGTGCTCACCGGCGGAGGCGGGGTGCTGACAGGCACCGGCGGCCACGGCGTATTCGGCTTGGAGGGCGGCCGCTGGGAGTCCTTTGGACTCGAAGGCCTCGATGTGCGGACGCTGTACCGGGACCGGTCGGGACAGCTCTGGGCTGGGACCAACCGGGGGTTGTTCCGCCGGGAAGCGAGCGGCTGGTCCCGCATTCCGGTTTCGGGTGGCGGGGAGGCGACAGTGCTGGCCGTCGAGCAAGACGACGGCGGCAGCCTATGGATTGGATCTACGATCGGTTTGCTGCGGCTCCGTGCGGGGAGCCTTATTCCCGAACCTGTGCCGGCGCCGCTGGCCGGCGCCATCGCGGCGTCTCTGGCTCAGGATCCCGGAGGCGGCCTGTGGGTCGGATACCTTCACCGCTCGCTTTGGAAACTGCATTCCGGACCGGCTGTGCGCCTGAGGCATGCCCGGCTGCCGGAGCGCGCTTCCGTTCCGGCGCTCTTCCGCGACCGAGAGGGCAGCTTATGGATCGGCTCCGACGGCCACGGTTTGGGAAAGCTCAGGCAGGTGCCGATGCGGACGCTGGCGGTCGAAGAGCGCTTGAACGACCTGCCGGCGCGCACGGTCCTGGCGGCGCGCGACGGCACGATCTGGGCAGGATACAACGGCGGAGGGCTGATGCAGCTCAGCCAATCGGGAGCTTTGCTCCGGAGGCTGACTTCGGCCAACGGTCTCGCGCACGATAATATCTGGTCGCTCAACGAGGACAGCGAGGGCGTAATCTGGGCGGGCGCCTATGAAGGCACTCTCCACGCGATACGGAAAGACCGCGTTGAGATATTCGACGCCCGGCACGGCGTGCCGTCGAGCGCCATCCTCTCCGTCCGCCGGGACCGCCGCGGAGAAATCTGGCTGGCGACCCTGCGCGACGGAGTGGTTCGCCTGTTCGAGGGCAAGAGACAATCGATCACCCGGGAAAACGGGCTGGCGAGCAACCAAGTGCGGTGCACCTTTGAGGACCGCCGGGGACGGGTCTGGATTGCGACGAGCCGCGGGTTGAACATCCTCGAAAACGGCAAGCTGCGGACGTTCACGGTACGGGACGGGCTAGCCGGCGATTTCGTCTACAGCTTCTATGAAGACGCTAGCGGGGCCATGTGGATCGGCAGTTTTGAAGGCGGTTTGACCCTGTACCGGGATGGACGGTTTACCCCGTTCACCCCCGCTGCCGGCTTCCCTTGCCGGGTGGTTTTCGCTGTGGAAGAGGACCGGGAGGGCTTCTTCTGGATCACTTCAAGCTCCGGCATTTACCGCATCGCCCGCACCCAATTGGAAGACGTCGCCGCCGGAAGGCGGAAGGAGCTGGATTGGACGGCGTTTACCCAAGCGGAAGGTCTGAAGAGCCGCGAGTGTGTGGGTGGACAACCCGGAGTGGCGCAAACGCCGGACGGGCAGCTCTGGTTCACCACCATGAAGGGTTTGGTGATCGCGGATCCGAACCGGCTCCAATGGAACCCTCACCCGCCGCCCGTGGCGATCGAGCGGGTGGTCGTGAACGGCAAAGACGAAGAGCCGGTAGGCGCCTTGCAGGTGGGACCGGGAGCGCGGAATCTGGAGTTCCACTACACCGCGTTGAGCTTGGTCTCGCCCGAACGGAACCGTTTCCGGTACCGGCTGTACCCCTACGAGCGGGAATGGGTGGAAAGCGACGCGAGGCGCGCAGCGTATTACACGAACCTGCCTCCCGGGGAGTATCGCTTCGAGGTCATCGCCGCGAACAATAGCGGCGTATGGAGCCGTGACGCGGCCTCCGTCCGGCTTGAATTGCGGCCGTATTTCTATCAGCGTAGCTCCTTCCTCGCCGCTGCGGCGCTTGTTCTGGCGGCGCTGGTCTGGTATTCGCATCGAAGAAGAGTCCGGCGGCTGGCGGATGTAAACCGGCGGCTCGAGGAGCGGGTGCAAGAGCGCACGCGGGAGCTTCAGAAGTTGAACACGGACCTCGAGAAAGCCAACCGGGAGTTAGCGGAGGCATGCATGCGCGCCGAAGAGGCGTCGCGCGCGCAAAGCCAGTTCGTGGCGAATGTGAGCCATGAGATCCGCACGCCGATGAACAGCGTGCTCGGCATGTTGGGCTTGGTGCTGGAGACCCGTCTGGATCCCGATCAGCGCGAAAACCTGCAACTGGCGGAGCACTCGGCCCGGGCGCTGCTCAATCTGCTCAATGACATTCTCGATTTCTCGCGCATCGAAGCCGGGGCGTTGACCGTGGAGCGGGCGCCGTTCGACTTGCACCGCTGCGCGCGCAACGCGGTGCGTCTCTTGGAGACGAGAGCGCGCGAAAAAGGGCTTGACTTGGTTTGCGAGTTGGATCCGTCGCTCCCCGAAACAGTGCGCGGCGACGGGGCGAAGCTGCGGCAGGTCCTCATTAACCTGGCCGGCAACGCGGTCAAATTCACCCATAGCGGGCGGGTTTCGGTATCCGCGCGGGTCGAAGAAGCGCGGGACGGCGGGCTGACGGTTCGCTTCTCGGTGAGCGACACGGGCATAGGGATACCGGAATCCGCGCTCGGTCTCATCTTCGAACCATTCAGGCAGGCCGATAGCTCAACGGCGCGCAGATTTGGCGGAACGGGTCTGGGGCTGGCCATCTCCCGCCGCCTTGTGGAAGCAATGGGCGGGCGCATCTGGGTGGAGTCCGAAGCGGGGCGCGGCAGCACGTTCTATTTCACGGTCGATCTTGAGCCGTGCGCCGAACCTGTGCCGGAGGCGCATCACGAGCCTGAGAAGAGGCCGGAATTCGACCGCCCCTTGCGGGTGCTGATCGCCGAAGACAATCCCCTGAATCAGAGGCTGCTGGTGAAGCTGCTCGAAGCGCGGGGCATGCGTCTGGAGATCGCCAACAACGGCAGGGAGGCGGTGGAGAAATTCGCCCCCGGGCGCTACGACGTGGTCTTAATGGACGTTCAGATGCCCGAAATGGACGGTTTGGCGGCCGTGGCTGCGATTCGGAAGGCGGAGTCCGGCGCGGGCAGCCGCGTGCCGATCATCGCCTTGACGGCTCACGCCATGACCTCGGATGCCCGCCGGTGCCTGGAAGCAGGCATGGATAGCCACCTTCCCAAGCCCATCGACGCTCCCAAGCTGTTCGCGGAGATTGAGTCGCTGATCGAGACAAAGTCTGGTTCCGAATCTGAAGAGCGGTGAGCACCGGGCTCCGCGCTGGTTTCTCCCATGGAGCCGCAGTTTCTGAGCAACAAGCGTATTTCGATTCGGAGGAGCAGTTTCCTGTCTTTCTTCCTTCCGGCAATGGAATATTGGGTAAACTCAGACAAGCGAGGAAGGAGGGTATGCTCACCCCGTATTTCGACATGAACGCATTCAACCGCACCGAATTCGGTCTGCCGGGAACTTCGCTGGGTACGGCTCAGTTCGGCGTGATCAACAGCGTCTCGCAGTCGGCGAATCCTGCCCGGCAAGTGCAAATCTCCCTGAAGGTGGTGTTCTGATGTGGGGCGCAGCGGTTCGCGGCATTCGCACCAGCGTTGCCGCGGCGGCGCTGGCGATTTCGCTGTTTGGCGCGGCGCCGGTCGAATTCTGGCAGATCACGGACACGCACTTGATGAAGCTTGAAGGAGTGCACCCGGCCCTGAAGAAGGTTCGCAGCCATTACGAAGGCTCGACGCCGGCACTCGGGCGCTTCTTCGCGGGATTGCGGAAAAGCGGTCCTCCAGCTTTCGTCTTGCACACGGGCGACATCATCGACGCGTTCCGCTTTGACGGCGAAAACGGGGGAGCCTTAGGGGGCCAAATCGAGCATGCCAAGACCGTTTTGGCCCGCAGCCCGCTGCCGCTGTACCTGACCCTTGGCAACCACGACGTTCAGCACTACCGGCGCGCCGGAGAGAAAATCGTCGCCGACCGGGGCGCGGATGTCGCCGGCGCCGCCCGGCGCGAATGGCGGCAGGCGGCTGCCTGTTTCCGGGACGGCACATACTACGCATTCAGCCGCCGCTCGGGCAGGACCGAGTATCATTTTTTGGTGCTCGATAACGGCGAACGCGTGCCGCCTGAGGAGTCGCCTTTCCTCGCCGCCCAACTGGCATGGCTGGAGAAGCAACTGGCGGCGCGGCGGAACGGACCGGTCATCGTGGCGATGCATATCCCTCTGGCGCAGGACAAGGTTTCGGAGGCGATCGCCCGGGCGCTTTCGAGGTCGGAGAGAGTTGAGCTGATCCTGGCCGGGCACCGCCACACCAACGGCATCGAGGAAATCCCGCTTGGCGGGCGCATTGTCCCGCAGATCCGCACTTCGGCTTTCGCGATCGACGAACGCGATTTTCGCCGAGTGCTGCTGTGGGAGGATCGCATCGAAGTCTTTGCCACCGGCAAGCCCGGACAACTGGAGAAAACAATCACCTTTGCTGCGGCTGCCGCCGCGGCGAAATGACGAGGAAGAACCAAATGAGACGACGGATATTCTGCTTATTGCTGGTGTCTGCGGCTGCTTGGGCCGCCGAGCAGCGCGCGAAGAACGTGATTCTGTTTATTGCCGATGCGGGCGGCATCCCGACGATCCACGCGGCGAGCATCCACGGTTACGGGGAACCGCAGAAGCTTTTCATCCACAAGATGCCCCACCACGCCTTGATGGAAACCTCCACCGCTAGCGCGTGGGTCACCGACTCCGCCGCCGGGATGACGGCCATCGTGACCGGTCAAAAGACCCATGGAGGCGTCATTTCGCAGTCCGCCACCGCAGTGCGAGGCAAGCAGGACGGCGAACCCTTGAAGACGATTCTCGAACACGCCGAAGAGCGGGGCTTGTCGACAGGCGTAATAACCAACAGCCCGGTGACCGACGCCACCCCTGCGGCTTGCTACGCGCACTCGAACGACCGTAAGAAGTCGGGCGAAATCTTCGCGCAAATCCTTTCGCCGCGCTTCGGCGATGGCGTCGATATCGTGATAGGGCCGGGGCGCAAGAACATCCTCGCCGCTACGCAAGCCATGGGGCTGGACATCGAATCCGGGTTGAAGAAGAAGGGGTTCGTGTATACCGATTCGGTCGATGCGATTCCGGCTTCGGCACGCCGCGTAGTAGCGCTGCTTGATTCGGCGGAATTCGATCTCGACGCCGCGGTTTTCAAAGCGATTTCGATTCTTTCCCGCAATCCGAAAGGTTACTTCCTTATGGTCGAGTCGGATGTCCACACTAACAATCTGAAGCGCGGCTTGGATCGCATGGTGGCGGTGGACAAGATCATCCGCAAGGTGGTCGAAACGGCGGGTCCAGACACGCTTGTCATCTTCACTGCCGACCACTCGTTCGATTTGCGCGTGCGGGGCGGCAAACGGGGCGAGCCCATTGTGCAAGAGGTCAAGGAGGACTCCAAGGCGCGCCCGGCTATCAGGGTAGACGACGGGCACACCGGCGAGGAGGTTCTGGTCGCCGCCCAAGGTCCTGGCGCCCATCGTGTCAAAGGCTTCATCGCCAACACGGATCTCTTCCGCATTATGATGGCGGCATACGGCTGGTAGGGTGCGCTGAGGCGCCGTGGAACGCATCCGCGGCTAAAGGGCGCCATGACAGCATGCCTCTCCGAAGCCGATAATTCTCAAATAGCGGGTAACGTCTTATGAATGAGGATTCGAGATTCCGGCTGCCGCGCAGGCGATTTATGTTTTCTATGCTGTCGGGCGCCGCCGGAGCCCGGATGGCATTGGGACAGCAGGGGTGCGCCGGAACGGCGCCGTCGAGTGGATTTGCCGGTGTCATCGGCAGGACAGCCGCGGACTCGAAGCCCGCTCCGCTCGAAGTGGCCCGGGCGCGTCCCGGCAGCCCCAATTTCATTTACATCGTTTTGGACGACACCGGCTTTTCCGATCTGGGATGCTACGGCTCGGAAATTGCGACCCCGAACATGGACGCTCTGGCCTCCGGCGGTCTGCTCTACAATAACTTTCACTGCAAGGCGATCTGTTCCCCGACGCGCGCGGCTCTGCTCACGGGGCGAAATAGCCACGCGGTAGGCATGAAGGAGCTGGCCGGCGAGGATCAGGGCTACCCGCACTCGAGGGGTAGGATCACGCCCGCTGCTGCGACGGTCGCGCAGATCCTGCGGGCGAACGGCTACAGCACTTTGGGCGTGGGGAAATGGCATCTCGTGCCTCGCAGCGATATGAGCGCAGCCGGGGCTAGAGCTCACTGGCCGTTGCAGAAGGGCTTTGACCGGTGGTACGGGTTCCTCTCCGGGTGGACCGATCAGTATCGCCCCGATCTCGTGGAAGACAACCATGCTGTCGAGCGGCCCAACAGACCGGGGTACCACTTCTCGGAAGATATTGTCGACAAGTCCATCAAGATGTTGGATGACCATGTGGCTGCGGACCCGAAGAAGCCTTTCTTTTTATACTTGGCCTTCGGCGCTACGCACGCGCCCATTCAGGTTCCCAAGCGTTACATCGACAAGTACGTCTCCGCGTTTGCGAAGGGCTGGGACCGGATTCGTGAGGAACGTTACAAGAGGCAGCTCGAACTGGGCGTCATCCCGCCGGGCACAAAACTGCCTCCGCGCAACCCGGGCGATCCGGCATGGGACGACCTTAGCAGCGAGGAACGCGCGGTATTCACGCGCTTTATGGCGGCGTACGCCGGTTTCCTGGAGCACACTGACGAGCAGATTGGCCGCGTGGTCGAATTCTTGAAGCGGCGCAAGCTGTTCGAGAACACGGTGATATTCCTGCTTTCGGACAACGGCGGCGCTCCTGAAGCGGGGACGAAGGGGGGATTCGCGCGGCCATACGGCGATCGGACCACTATCCCGGAGATGCACCAGCGTCTTGACGAGTTGGGAACAGAGAAGACGCAACCGCTGTACCAACGCCCGTGGGCGATGGCTTCCAACACGCCGTTCAAGTTTTATAAACTCTGGCCTTACGGCGGAGGCGTAAGGACCCCTTTCATCGTTAGCTGGCCCGGGGGCATCCAAAAGACAGGCCGGCGCAGGCAGTTCGTGGATGTAATCGACATCACGCCCACCGTGTTGGACATCGCCGGTCTCGAAGCCCCTCCGGTTTTCGACGGCGTCTGCCAGATGCCTCTCCAGGGCAAGAGCATCCGCGCCACGTTCAACAACCCGGACGCCCCGAACCCGCGCGACACGCAATACTTTGAGCTTTGGGGGAGCCGGGCAATCTGGCACAACGGTTGGGCGGCGATCGCCATCCACACGCCCGGCGCCGATTTCGATCACGACCGCTGGGAGCTGTACCATGTGGAAACCGACTTCTCTGAATCCGTCGATCTCGCGGCCCGGCATCCCGAAAAGCTGGAACAAATGAAGAAACTCTGGTGGACCGAGGCTGCCAAGAACGGCGCTCTTCCGCTGTTAGAAGCTCCGCCCGGCCGCCGGAGGACTTACGACCAAGCCTTGGAGCGTTGAGCGCGCCGAAAACTACACCGTTCCACCGAAGCGAGTGGATCGGCGTTCATCTCCGTTCATCCGCGGCTGGGTTTGCATGAGCTGCGGATAAACGCGGATTCCGCGCCGCCGGGAGCGCGGCGTCCCGCGTCACGTGGCCCTCATGCGCCCGCGGGTTTGGACACCGTGCGGAGTATCCACCGTTTAGCATATAATTATCCTCTTCCGGCGACGGAAAATCCCCGATCCCACGTCAGTATCGAAGGGAGATACATTGCTAACCGCAGATTTACACGAGGCGAGTCCCTATTCACTCGCCATGCAGAACTTCGAGACGGCAGCCGACGCTCTCGAACTTAGCCCCGACATCCGTAACATGATCCGCTCGCCTGAGCGGGTGCTCATTGTGACCATTCCGGTGAGAATGGACAACGGACACATCGAGTGCTTCGAAGGATACCGCGTGCAGCACAACACCGCGCGGGGACCCGCAAAGGGAGGCATCCGCTTTCATCCCAATGTCACTTTGGATGAAGTCAAAGCGCTTGCGACATGGATGACCTGGAAATGCGCCGTGGTGGACATCCCCTTCGGCGGAGGCAAGGGCGGCGTCACCTGCAACCCGAAGAAAATGTCCATCGCTGAAATCGAGCGCCTCACCCGCCGGTACACCAGCGCAATTCTGCCCATCATCGGACCCGGACAGGACATCCCCGCGCCCGACGTCTACACCAATTCGCAGGTGATGGCGTGGATTATGGACACCTACAGCATGACGCGCGGCTATCTCATCCCCGGCGTGGTGACCGGCAAGCCCGTCAGCCTAGGCGGGTCCTTGGGACGCGACGAAGCCACCGGGCGCGGCGTTTTCTACACGATTCAGAGCGCTTGCGAGCACTTGAAACTGCGGCTGAAGGGAGCGAAAGTCGTCGTTCAAGGATTCGGAAACGCCGGTTCCGTGGCGGCGCATTTGCTCGACGGGGCGCAAGCGGATGTCATCGCAGTGAATGATTCGCGCGGCGGCGTCTACAACAAGGACGGGCTGCACATCCCGAAGCTGATGCTGCATAAGGAACGCACCGGCAGCGTAGTAGGCTTCCCGGGAGCGGAGCCGATCAGCGCCGAAGAACTGCTTTCGCTCGAATGCGACATCCTGATTCCGGCGGCGCTTGAGAACGCCATTCACGGCGGCAACGCCGGCGACGTGCGCGCCCGGGTGGTGGCGGAAGCCGCCAATGGACCGCTGACGCCTGACGCCGACGAGATTCTCGAAGAGAAGGGCGTGTTCGTCATTCCCGACATTCTCTGCAACGCCGGCGGCGTCACTGTGTCTTATTTCGAGTGGGTGCAGAACGAACAGCACCTGCGATGGGACCTCGCCGAAGTCAACGGGCGGCTTGAAACGGTGATGAAGCGCGCCTTTAGCCAAGTGCTCGATATTCACTTAGAGCGCAAGGTCCGGATGCGCACCGCGGCGAACATTCTGGCCATTAACCGCGTGGTGGAAGCCACCCGCCTGCGCGGGCTTTACCCGTGATCTGATCCTCTTGGGTTGGCGAGCGGAGGCGCCCGCGCCGGCGCCTTCGCCGCCACGGCTCACCGCCTCTTCTGCCGCGCGCCCGGCGGGCATTCCTTGCTTGTAGAATTATGACCATGCTCACCACCCGGCGCTCTTTTTTCGTCTTGCCGGCGGGCGCCGCCGCTGCCCGAGCCGCATCGGACAACTGGCTGCTCACCGATTCGCGCGACATCGAAGCCGCTAAACAGAAAGCGGCCAAGTACGATTGGGCCAAGCACGCCCTGGAACAGATCGTCGCCGCGGCTGCGCGCGCCGCAGCGGGGAAATTGGAAATCCCCGACCGGGGCGGGCAATGGCCCCATTGGTATAGCTGCAAGCGCGATGGCGCGCGCCTGCGCACCGAGTCCCCGACGCGGCACCGCTGCCCGGTTTGCGGCGAAGTGTACACCGGGGACCCCTACGACGCGGTCGTCCTCTATGGAGTACACAGCCGGAACTCCTCCGCGATCCGGGATTGCGGGCTTGCTTTCCGCTTGACAGGCAAACCCGAGTTCGCGCGGCGCGCCGCGGAAATCCTCACCGGGTACGCCGACCGCTACCGCTCTTACAAACTCCACAACACCCGCAATCAGGAGGCGGTGGGCGGGGGCAAGATTATGGCGCAGACGCTCGACGAAAGCGTGTGGCTCATTCCCGCCGCTTGGGGTTACGCCCTGGTCCGTGACGCCATGAGCCCGCCAGAGCGGAAGCATGTCGAGCAAGACTTGTTTATCCCGGCGGCGGACGTGATCCGCCAGCATAAAATGGGCATCCACAACATCCAATGCTGGAAGAACAGCGCCGTCGGACTCGCCGGTTATGTGACGGGAAACGACGCTTTGGTGCGGGAGGCTATCGATGATCCCGATCGCGGTTTCCTGGTTCAGATTGAGAAAGGCGTCACCGAAGACGGGCTTTGGTGGGAAGGGTCGGTGGGCTACCACACGTACACCATGAGCGCCGTTTGGCCGCTGGCGGAAGCCGCGCGGCGCGCGGGGCGCGACCTATACTCGGAACGCCTCAGCCGCATGTGGTCCGGACTCTTGGCGATTGCGCTGCCCAATGGCGACTCGCCTGGTTTCAACGACAACGCCGGAGGGAACTTACGCCGCTCGGCGTCCGCCTTCGAACTCGCGTATGCCCGGTGGAAGAAGCCCGAATTCGGCGCTCTGGCAGCCGCCGGCTCGCGGCGCGACTATATGGCGCTTTTATATGGCGTTGAGACGCTCCCCGCCGGTCCCTACGTTCCAACCGGCAGCAGCTTACTCAAGGATTCCGGCTTTGCCGTGCTGCGCCGCGCCGGGGTGGCTGCGGCTGTGCGTTTCGGAAGGCATGGCGGCGGTCACGGGCATCCCGACAAGCTCAATATCGTGACCTTCGGGAAAGATACCGTATTCGGCCTAGATCCAGGCTCCATCAATTACGGCGTGGCGCTCCACCAAGAGTGGTACCGGACTACCGTCGCCCATAACACCGTAGCCGTGGACGGCAAGAATCAGAACACGAAAGACGGCAAACTTGAGGACTGGTCCGATACTCCTGACGGCGTCCGCCTCTCCGCTTCGGCAGACGACGTCTACCCCGGCGTCTCCTTGCGCCGGACCTTGGAGTTAAAGCCCGACGGCGTCCTTCGCGACCGCTTCGAATGCGCCTCAGCGAGCGAGCATGTCTATGATTGGGCATTCCACGCGCCCGGAACGATGACGAGCTCGCTGACGTTTCGGCCCCGCCCCGAAGGCGCTGGGAAAGAGAACGGTTATCAGCACATGAAAGAGGTGGCAGCGGCTGAGACCGGCGATGCTTTCTGGGTCCGCTGGATTAACGGCGCCGCCACGCTTACGCTCGAATTTCGCCCCGCTCCCGCCACGGAGGTTATCCGCGCCGTAGCCCCCGGGCGTGACCCGGCAGACCGGATCCCGATGATCCTGGTCCGGCGCAAAGCCGCCCGCACGGTGTTTGAAGTCACCCACACCGTGCGGTGAGCAACGGGCGGATCCCGCCGCTAACGGTAGTGCTGAAGCCCGGTGACGTCCCGGCGCAGATAGTAGAAGCGGGCGGGCGGGAAACGGTCAGCAGGCGTTAGCGAGGTGGCGCCCGCTCTCAATCCGGCGCGGAGATTGCCGCCGAGATCAGACAGGCGTACTTCCACCGGTAATTCGTGGAATTTTTCGCCGCCGGCGCTATAGCTGCCGCGCAACACCCCTTTGCGCGCGGTGAGGCGCAGCACCACAGCAGGGCTTCCGTTCAGGTCGGGGACGCCGACCAAGTTCCGTCCGTCGTGAATTAGGGCAATGGCGGCGCCATTCAGAAAATACCGCACCAGCCTTACAGAGCCCTTATCGCCGCGCACGCCAACGCCCGCGGAAACTCCCGGCGCCGGAAAAAAGTCCAGCTTGGTTTCCACCGCCCACTCCTCGCCTCGCAGCGGAGAAGTCAGTTCGAACTGACAAGTGCTGACTCCGGCTGCCAGTTCCAGTTGAAGCACCGGGCGAACCGGCGCCATCCTCAAGGATTCCCCGCACGAAACCTGCCGCGACCACCCCCAGCCCGGCAGGGAATCCAGAAACGAGCCCTCGAGTTGATCCATGACCAACCCGGTTGACAAATGAGTGAACTCCGCCTCGATCGAAGGCGCCTCCCGGCGCCCGTGGTAAGCGTAAATACCGGCGCGCGCTTTCTCCAAAGGTTTGTGAGGCGTGATCGGGGGACCGGCGGGCTCCCAAACCTGACCGTCCCGGCTTACGAAGCCGTAGTATGTGTTCCCTTGGCGCCGGATCGCGAGCCAAACCGGCTGACCGCTCTGTCCATCGGGGTCGAACACGCCCGGATGGGGAACGCCGGAGGGGTTGGGAGGCTCTTCATGGGAAAATTCGATCTGATTTCGCGCGAAGAAACGCCGGCCAAGATTTACATAGTGGTCCGGCCCGGACAAGATCAAAATGCCGGCCTGATGTGCTTCCCGCTGCGGGGTGAAGCGCAGCCGCGCAATGACCCCGTCGAAATCTCCCAATTCCGGTCCCAACCGCACGGCGCCGGGAAGGACGTCGCTACCCCGTCCGATGAGGTCGCCCGAGGCGGTCCGAAGTTTGAACGCCGGCGGCGCCGTCCACGCCGCGCGCCGGTTTACCCACCACGCGAAGAGCGCTCCGGCGGCAAGCGCAGCCACGCAGGCGAGCGCCATCCGCTTGGGCCATGGAGAAGGCGGAACCCGCTCCGGCGCCACTTCCTCGAATTTCGGCAAGTACGAACGGACGGGCAGACTGATCCGGATGCCGGAGGCTGCTCCGGCTCGCGCGTAGTACTGGTCCAACCTCTGGCGGGTCAGGCTAGCCAGCTTCCGGACCGAGGCGTCCTCTACGGGGTTGAAATCCTCGCCCTTGCCGAGGACGGAGGCGGCGATCTCCACTTGGTCCAGATGATCTGCGCCGGAAAAGACCTTTTCGCTCGTGAACCGTAAGAAATCCTGCAAGTGGCGGGATGAGGCGAACTCCGGACTCGAGAGGATCCGCTCCAATTCCGCGCGCATCTGGCCGACGTCCGCCATCGCTCGAAATTCTATCATGCACAAGCGGTTAGGAACGTTTCCCGGCGCTTGCGGAACGTTCCCAGGCGGTTTCGGGACTTCCCAAAGGAGCGGGGTTCCGGTATTCTCGATCTGCTATGAGGGTGAAATCAACTCGCTTCCTTTTGTCGCTGTGCTTCGCGGCGGCTGCGGCGGCTCAGACAAATGTCGGACGGATTTCCGGCTCGGTGCTGGATCCAAGCGGCGCCGCCATTCCCGGAGCGTCTGTCCAAATCCTCAACCAAGAGACCCAGCTTTCCTGGAAGACCACCTCGGATGCGCGCGGGTACTATGTGGTGACCAACCTGCCGCCAGGCGCTTACTCGGTCGCTATTGAGGCGCCGGGGTTCAAGAGATTCGTCCGCGCGGGCAATGAACTCGTTGCCGACGGGCGGCTGACCGTGGATGCGACTCTCCAAGTCGGCGACGCCGTTGAAACCGTGCAGGTGACCGAGGTAGTGGGGGAAACGGTCAACACCGTTTCGGGTGAGATTAGCCGCACGGTGGACAGCGAACAGGTGCAGGATCTTGCTCTGAACGGTCGCAACTATATGCAGCTTGTCACGCTCATTCCGGGCGCGGCGCTTCTCAACGACGATCAGTTGGCTTTGACCACCAGCCTTTCCACCACCGGGCAAGCCATCAACGGCAACCGCCCGAACACCAGCAATGTGACGGTGGACGGCGCATTCAACCTCGACGCCGGTGCGAACGGATCCCAAATTAATAACGTGGGTGTGGATTTTATCCGCGAGGTGCAAGTGCAGACGTCCAACTTCTCAGCCGAGTATGGACGCCAATCCGGGGCGTCGGTGAACGTCGTCACCCGCTCAGGCGGCAACAACTTCCATGGCGGCATTTTTGAATTTGTCCGCAATGACAAGCTGGACGCCCGCAGTTTCTTCTCACCTGCACGCCCGAGCCTCCGGTTCAACAATTTCGGCTGGTCCCTCGGTGGACCCATCGTGCGGGGGCGGTTCTTTTTCTTCGGCGGGCAGGAGTGGAAACTGATCCGGCGCTACACTGATGTGGCGCGCCGCACCCTGCCGACGCGGGCGGAGCGCGCGGGCGACTTCAGCGTGCGCCCTTCCGGCTCGCTCAATTTCCCGGGCACGACGCAGCCGATCCCCAACCGCAACGCCGCCTCCATCATCACGCCGGATGGCAAAGCCATCGCGCAAGTGTACGATCGCATGGAGCGCTACGCGGTGTCCTATGTGGACACCCCCACGGGCAACAACGCGATCTACCAGATGCCCAACCCGTTCAATATGCGGCAGGACTTGCTGCGGCTCGACTACAAGATCAATGACCGCCACAGTCTGTTCTGGCGGTACACCCATGACAATTACGACGTCAAGGACCCGTTCGGGACGTTTGTGGTGTCGCAGTTGCCCACCGTCCCCGGCAACCGGCTGCGCCCGGCATATTCCTTGCAGCTCACCCACACGTGGGTGATCAGCCCGCGCATGGTCAATGAAGCCAAAGGCAACGCCGGATGGCACAGCCAGCGGGTATTTCTGGTGGGTTCGGACTGGAAGCGGGAGCCGTACGGCTTCCAGTTCCGTCAACTTTTCGCCGGCGGCGGGTATTACCCGGACGGAATTCCCGATGTATCGGTCAGCGGTTTCTCCGGCTTTCGCGGTCCCACTTACTACGTATCCACCAGTACGGACATTTCATTCCGCGATGTGTTGACCTACATCCGGGGCGCGCACACGTTCAAGGCTGGCTTCCAAGCCACCCGCAACAGAAAGGACGCCAACGGGCGTCCGCCGCTCACGGGCAATGTAACTTTCAACCCGAGTGGTAACACGCGCACCACAGGCAATGCTTTCGCGGACGCCTTGGCGGGGAATTTCCGGACCTACGTCGAGACCGAATATGATCCCATCGGGATGTTCCGTTTTTCGCAGTATGACGCCTTTGTGACAGATCAGTGGCGGGTGACCCGGCAGCTCAGCATGGAGATCGGTTTGCGTTTCCAGTCGATTCTGCCGGCGTACGCTGTGGGAAACAACCTGACGAATTTCGTTCCGGCGCTTTATGATCCCGCCAAGGCGGTCACGCTTACGAATACGGGATTGATCGTTCCAGGGTCAGGCTTCATCTACAACGGGCTGATTCGCGCCGGCAACGGCGTGCCGAAGGACCAGCTTGGGCGCATTCCGGACGGCGACAGCCCAAAGGTGCTTTCGGTTCCCGCCGGAGCGCCGCGCGGTCTTTACAAGGCGTCCTACCCGTTCGCGCCGCGCTTCAGTTTTGCTTGGGCGCCGTTCAAGAACAGCCGGACGGCGGTGCGCGGAGGGTTCGGCATGTTCTATGACCGCAATGACCTGACCGGAATCGTGCAGGGCGGGCTCCCGATGCCGCCTTTCGCCGAGAGCCTGCAATATGAAAACGGCAACATCACGAATCCGACCGGAGGCAACCCTACGGCGCGCGGCGCCTTTGACACCATCCGCCCCATGGATCCCGACATGAAGGCGCCCTATTCGATGAATTACAGTTTGAGCATCCAGCAGCAGCTCCGGGCCGGTTTCTTCCTGGAGACTTCCTATGTGGGCAACCAGGGGCGCCACTTTATGCGGCAGCCGGACATCAACCAGCCGGCGTTCTCCGTGCTCCGGCAAAACCAGGATCTCCCCGCGGCGCAGCGGAAAGCCACCAACGCATTGCGTCCGTATAGGGGTTACTCGCAAATCCTGATGCGTATCGCGGACGCAAACTCGAACTACAACGCGCTGCAAGTTTACCTCACGCGGCGCAGGGGCAGGGTCACGATGACGGCGGGCTATACGTGGTCCAAGACGCTGACCGATGCTTCCTCGAACAGCGAGGCTTCGGAGGAGCCGTTCAGCCGCCGGTTCAACTACGGTCCGGCGACGTTTGACCGGCGCCACGTCTTCGTGTCGACTTTCAATCTGAAGGCGCCCACGCCGTTCAAATCCTGGGCTGTGGCGCGCGCGGCGCTTGGCGGCTGGGAGCTAAGCGGCATCGCCCGGGCGCAGAGCGGTCCTTATGCCTCCATCAGCGCCACCACTGACATCGGCACGCGCCGCGCCGATTACATAGGAGGAACGGTTGCGCTGCCGAAGGACCAGCGCACGGTGAACCGGTATTTCAACACCGCGGCATTCGCCGCGCCGCCGCCGGACAGGCGAGGTAATACTGGCCCGGGCATCGTGCAGGCGCCTGGTCTGGAGTTGGTGGACATCTCCATCCGGAAGCAATTCCGAATTCGCGAAGGCAAGACGCTGCGCTTCCAAGGCGACATGTTCAACGCCTTCAACCATGCGAACCTGCGCGGAATGACCACGAACGTGTCCTCGCGGGACTTTGGTTCGTTGACCGGCTCTGGTCCGGGCCGGAATATCCAGTTAGGGTTGAGATTCAATTTTTAGAGCGAGGAGACAACGTGAGGAACCTCGAAATGAGACGGCGGGATTTTCTCGCTTTGGTGGGCGCCGCGGCGGCGCCGGGACGAAAGGCCGTTCTTTTGCGGTCCGGATGGCAACTCGTCAATATCGGCGACGTGGCCCATGGTCCGGGCATGCTGGGCGTGCTGACCAAACATCTGCCGGGCGTGGAGATCATCTACTGGCCAGCGCACATGGATGAAGGCGTGGAGAAGATGACGCGGAAAGGATTTCCCGGCTTGCGCATCGTCCGGACGCAGGCGGAGGTGGCGCAGGCTTTCCGCGACGCGTCCGTCTTAGTCCATGGCTCAGCTCCTTCGGTCCTCTCTCCCGCGCAGGTGCGCGAATGGAAAGAGAAAACCGGTAAGCCATACGGCTTCTTCGGAATCACAGTGAGCTTGTCGGGCGAGGCGGCGAGCCCGTCGCTCGGCGCCGAAACGCGCGAATTGCTCACCGGCGCGAAGTTTGTGTACACGCGCGACACTTTCTCGCTCGCCAACCTGAAAAAAGCCGGCGTGAAAGTTCCCGAGATGGGTTTCACTCCCGACGGGACCTTTGGATTTAGTCTGCTCGACGAACCGGCGGGCTTGCGGTTTCTGGAGGAGAACGGCTTGCAGCCGAAGCGCTTCATCGCCATCGTCCCGCGTTTGCGGTACACGCCTTACCACAAGATTCGGAAGGTGGCTTGGAGCGAAGAGGAAATCAAGCGGCGCGAGGCGGTGAACGAAAAACACGCCGAAAAGGACCACGCCAAGCTGCGCGCCGTGGCTGAGGCGTGGATTCGCAAGACCGGCGGCAAGGTGCTCTTCTGCCCGGAGATGACGTATCAGATCGACATCATCGATCCTTTGCTGTACGATCCGCTGCCCGCCGCTGTGAAGCGCAATGTGGTGCGGCGCAAGAAGTTCTGGCGTCCGGATGAAGCCGCGAGCGTCTATAAGCGGGCTGCCGCGGTGGTAAGCTGCGAATGCCACTCGCCCATCATCGCCGCTACGCAGCACACGCCGTGCATGTATCTTCACCAGCCGGAGGACGGCATTAAGGGTCAGATGTGGCGCGACTTGGGGCTGGACGAATGGTACTTCCCGATTGAAGAAACGAGCGCGGAGACGGTCACCGCGCGGGTGCTCGCCATCCACGCCGATTATCCGGCGGCGGAGCGCAAGATCCGCGCGGCTCTAGAACGCGCGCATAAGCGCCACGCCGAAACCATGGGCTACGTCCGCAGGCTGCTCGAATCGTCGTAACCTGTCGTAGAGGCAGGCAGCGTGAGGCGCCGGGAATTCTTGTACGGCGCGCCTTTGTGGCTCCGGGCGGGCGCTCCGCCGGTTCACGAGGCGCATTTTCCGAACAGGCTCTGTCAGTTTGTCTGGCGGAATTGGGAACTGGCCAACACCCAGAAGTTGGCGGAGGTCATTGGCGCCACGGCACGGCAGGTGCTCGCGATTGGCAAGGAACTCGGCTTGCCGCCCAAGCGGGTGCTTACTCCGGAGCAGCTTCGCCGGATCTATGTAACGGTCATCCGACAGAATTGGGACCTGCTGCCGGAAAGCCAGATCATCGCGCTGCTCGGTTGGGACAAGCCCAAGTTTGAGTTCACCCTCAAGGAAGATGACTTCCTCGATATCAAACTGGGGCCCAAGCCGGATTGCCCTCCGTTGCGCTATGAGCCGCTTTCGGACGCCGACGGGCGGAAGGCGCGCGAGATTGCCGCCGCCATTCGAAGCGTGTTCGGTCCCGCGTTTTATGAGCGGGGCGAGCCGCCGTTCCATTTCGTCAGGGAACTGAGCCGCCCAACGGGTCAAAAGCCCCCGGCGCCGCGCGGCGGCGCGGTATGGTCCCCGCGGTTCCTGTATTCCTTCTTATCGCTGTACGGGGATCCGTTGCTGGAACCGGAAATTGACCCGTTGCCGGAAGGATACCTGGAGCGTCTTGCGGCGGCGGGCATCGACGGCGTGTGGATGCAAGCCGTGCTCAATACCCTGGCGCCTGCGAGACGTTTTCCGGAATTCGGCCAAGGCAGCGAGACACGGCTCAGGAATCTCGAACGGCTGGTGGAGCGCTGCCGCAAGTTCTGCATTCGGATTTACCTCTACATCAACGAGCCGCGAGCCATGCCGGAAAGTTTCTTCCGGGACCGTCCTGGCATGAAAGGATCGCCTTACCGGGACCGGTTCGCCATGTGCACGAGCGTGGCTGAGGTGCGCGAGTGGCTGGCGGACAGCCTCGCTTACGTTTTCCGCCGGGTGGGAGGACTGGGAGGAATGTTTTCCATCACCATGTCGGAAAACCACACCAACTGCTTCTCGCACGGAGGCATGTGGGGAACGAAAGCGCCCGTGGCCAAGGGGTGTCCCCGTTGTTCGAAGCGGGAAGCTTGGGAAACGCTTGCGGAACTGCTCGGGACCTTCCGCGACGGCGTGCGCGCCGCGAGCGGCGCTGCGGACATCATCGCTTGGGATTGGGCTTGGCCAAGCGAAATGTCGGAAAAGTTGATTCCCGCGTTGCCCCGCGACGTGAAGCTCATGAGCGTCAGCGAATGGTATCAGCCTGTGAACCGGGGCGGGGTGAAAACAAGGGTGAATGAGTACTCGATCTCCGTAGTCGGACCCGGTCCGCGCGCCTTGGCGAACTGGGGTCTAGCCCGCAAGCACGGCATCAAGACCATGGCGAAGACGCAGTTCAACAACACATGGGAGATATCCGCCGTGCCATACATCCCCGTGCCGCATCTCGTCCTGGAACACTGCGCCAACTTGGTAAAAGCCGGAGTATCGGGCGTAATGCCTTCCTGGACATGTGGCGGATATCCTTCGCCGAACCTCGAGGCGGCGCGGATGTTTTATTACGAACCACGCCCGGCGGCGGACGATGCGCTCGCCGAGGTCGCCCGGCGCCGTTTTGGCGAGGCGGCGCGGGACGGGGTGGTCACGGCATGGCGAAAATTCAGTGAAGCCTTTATCGAGTTTCCTTACGGAGTGCAGGTCTATCTGATTCCTACTCAGCATGGACCGGCGAACCTGCTGCGGCTGAAGCGCGGTGCGAGGCGACCGGCGATGATCCTGTTTCCAAGCGACGCTTTGAAGGCTTGGTGTGGACCGTATCCCCCGGAAGCAGTCCGAAGCCAGTTCACCAAGCTGGCGGACAAGTGGCTTGAGGGTTTGAACGTGCTTCGCCCAGCCTTGGCCGAAGTGCCCGCGGCGTATCGCGCGAACGCCTCCACGGAGCTTGCGGTAGCCGAGACGTGCTATCACCATTTCCGCAGCGTGGCGAATCAAGTTGAGTTCTACATGCTGCGCGACAGCGCAGGTTCACGCGAGCGTATGAAGGAGATCGCGGAGAGCGAACTCGACCTTGCCCGGAGGCAATACACGGTCGCGCGCCGCAATTCGGTCATCGCGTTCGAATCTTCGAACCACTACTATTACACGCCGCTCGATTTGGCCGAGAAGGTTCTTAACTGCCGTCAAGTAATCGAGGAGCTCTCGCGGTCCGCGTAAACTCACCATGCGACGGTGATCAGGGAAACCGCGTGCCGGGGAAGGCGGAAACGGAGGTCGAATGCGCCGCCGCGGACTGCGCGCCACTCAGGGGCGTCAATTAGCTGGAGTTTGCCGGCTCGTTCGAGCTGCCGGTATTGCTCGGGCGTAGGGTTCTGCGGGGATCCCATGCGCTTCCACGCTTCATAGGAATTGCTGTGCTCCTGATCGACGCGGTAGTGATGCACGAGCGCGCGCGCCACAGGCACGCCTTTCACTGTGAGGTGGATGGGCGCGGCTTCCGCCGGGAGCTCATCGTCGTGGTAGTGCCACAGGAGCACGCTGATGACACGCTCGGCGCGGCTGGCGAGCGCGCCGGCGTCGGATGTTTCGCGGACGCCGCTTTTCAGTATGTCGTCCAACGCCGCGGCGCCTGAGCTGTGCGCGGAAATGCGCGTGGGTCCCATCATGCCCATCATCCGGAATACGTTCAGAACGGCTTTGTCGATGCCGTTCGTCGCCAGGTCGCGGAAACCGTCGAAATACGGCTGGTCTTCAAATTCGAAGGCCCAGGTGACGGCGCCCTCGAAATTGACGCCGTGACGCGCTGCCAGGTCGTGCTTGCGCGCGAACGTGGCGGCGGTATAGCTGGCGTAAAGGACCCCGTTGCGGTAGGCGTTCTGCGGGTACACGCGCGCCGGGCACGCGGCGCAGCCTTCGGGGTCCGACTCGCCGATGATCACCGGCAGGTGTTTCAACTCGGGGAACGACGCGACAATCTCAAAGCCGCGCTGAATGTCCCGCAGTTGGTATTGGCTCCCCATTTGCACTCTGCCGTCCACGACGCGGGGCCGGCCTTTGGCATGAAAGCCGATGTAATCGAGCGGCGAGCCTGTCTTACCAGTGACGTAGTTCTTTCCCCGCACTACGTGTTCCAAAAACTGCCGCAAAAACTTGGCTGCCTGCTCGCTTCCCGGACCGGTGGAGTGAGGACCGCCGATGCGTGCTTCAGGCAGCGCGCGCTTAAGACCATGCGCCGCGTAATCATAAAGCTTGTGATACTCCTCCGGGGTTCCTTTCCAGTAGCCGATGTTCGGCTCATTCCACACCTCCCAATACCACGAGCCGGCTTCGCTCCGGCCGTAGCGCTCGGCGCAGTGCCGCGCCAACTGATAAACGAGTTCGCCCCACTTGGCGTAGTCTTTAGGCGGATAAGCCCAGCCGGTGAAGATCTGGGAAGTGGGATTGCCCGGACTCCAATTATGCCGGTAAGGCTGCGGCTGCGTGGATAACGCTTCAGGCATGAAGCCCAGCTCGACCAGCGGTTTCATGCCGCGTTCAAGATAGGTGTCGAAGATCTTGTCGATGATGGTCCAGTCATACCGCGGGTTGCCTTGCGCGTCTTCGGTATACGCGTTCGTCGAGCCCCACTTCAGGGCGGGCGTGCCGTCGCCGCTGGTCAACAGGTTATGAACGCGAATATGGACAGGAAAGGGGCTCAGCGCGGCCAGCTCCGACAGAAGTTTCCTGCCATCCTTCATGTAGGTGTAATTCGGTTCGTCGTAGCCGAAGAACGCGTAAACTGGCCGCAGCGGCCCTAAGACTTGCCCTGCATCCACCTCAACCCGAATCTCTTGGGGCGACGCGATCGCCATGCAACAACCGGCCAAAAACAAAACCCCAACGCGCATTTCGCACCAATGATAGCACCTGCAGCGCGTCTCTCCGGCCCGCCTGACCGGGATGAATGCTTATCAGCGTACATCGGCGTTCATCCGCGGCTGGAAAATAGACGGGCCGCGGATGCGCCGTTTGGCCGGTGTCAAACGGGCAGTCTGACGCCTTCGGAACACCTTCGCATTGGGGCTAGGTCCCTATGACGGTGGGAACGAGGCGGGCAGGAGGCCGGCTCTGCGTTTTCAGTTGGGACCTTTTGTGGTTCTTGGCTCGCTGGTTTGCCTCCCACGGCTGTTGGGCTCGGGTCGTGCCTCTGGCACGGCGGACTCGTGAGCAACAATCAACCACTTGCCGCTGGCCTTGCGGAGCACCACGAGGTTCACGCCGTATGCCTTCTCGCCCGCGTTGGTAGACTCGTAGCGCCCAACGGTGTATGCCAGATCACCCGAACAATCCATCCACTCCACTGCGATCTTGTCGACGCGAAATCCCGCGTCTGCTCCCCGCTGAAAGTAGGCCTTGATTTGGTCACGACCCCGCAAGATGCCTTCTGGAAAGTGTTGCGTCAGATAATACGCGTCTGAGGCGTAGAGGGATGCGATTTGGTTTGTGTTTCCGGTGTTATAGCCTTCTTTCCATCGCTCCGTCACTTCGAGCAATGCCTTCTGATCAGTCTCAGGGCAGCGCTTTTCGCTTGATTCGAAAGACACCGCCGGCTCCGCCGCTGCGCCTCTTCGGAACGCTCCAGGCAGAACCAGCAATGTAACGGCTAAGAGGGCGGTTTTCATCTTGGACTCCAGCAATGGCTCACGACCGGATGCTATCACAATCCAGAACGCGCCCTTGTCTGTCCCGGGGCAGGTTATGCCGTATTCGCGCCAGCGCGGGATTATCAATGCTCAAGGGATTCACCCCGCGATGTTAGACTGAAAAGAGTCTGAACGCCTTGAAGGATTTTCTCCAAGATCTCAATCCACAACAGAGAGAAGCGGTCTGCCACATTGAAGGTCCGCTGCTGATTCTGGCGGGCGCCGGAAGCGGGAAGACACGGGTGATCACGCACCGCATCGCTTATCTGATTCATTCGGCAGGCGTCCCCGGGCCATCGATCCTGGCGGTCACTTTCACCAACAAGGCGGCGGGAGAGATGCGGGACCGGGTGGCGAACTTGATCGGCCTTTCCGATTGGCGGCGCTCGCCGGTGATCTCCACTTTTCACTCCTTCTGCGTGCGCCTGCTGCGGCGCGACGGCGATCCGCTGGCCGAGTTGCGCCCTGGATTCACCCGCGATTTCACTATTTACGACGATGATGACCAGCTCGCCCTGGTCAAGCAGATCTACCGCTCGCTCGGGTTGGACGAGAAGTTCCTGGCGCCGCGCTCGGCTCTTTCAACCATCAGCCACGCTAAGAACCAAAAGCAGACCCCGGAAGACTTTTACAAGAAAGCCGCCGATCCTAAGGCTTCGCGCCTCGCCGTTATCTTCGAGCAGTATGAAGCCCGGCTGCGGCAGGCCAATGCTTTGGATTTCGACGACCTGCTGCTCGAGACGGTCCGCTTGCTTCGCTCAGACGAAGCCACCCGGCGCGCTTACAACGAGCGCTTTCAGTTTCTGATGATCGACGAATATCAGGACACAAACCGCGTACAGTACGAGTTGATGCGCCTGCTTGCGGCGAGCCATCAGAACGTGGCGGTGGTAGGCGACGAGGATCAATCCATCTACGGCTGGCGCGGCGCCGACATCCGCAATATTCTCGATTTCGAGCGGGATTTTCCCAATGCCCGGGTCATCCGCCTGGAGCAAAACTACCGCTCCACGAAAAACATCCTCGAAGCCGCGAGCGCCGTGGTGGCGCATAATAAGCAACGCAAGGGCAAATGGCTGTGGACCGAAGCCGAAGGCGGCGCCCCGGTCGGCGTCTATGAAGCGTGGGATGCGGAGAATGAGGCGCTCTTCATCGCGGACACAATCGACAACCTTCTGCGCAACCATCCGGGCGAGCGCGTCGCCGTTCTTTACCGCACCAACGCGCAGTCCCGCCAGATTGAAGAAGCGCTGCGGCGTTATGGCGTCAAGTATCTGGTGGTGGGCGGCTTAAGCTTCTATCAGCGAATGGAAGTGAAAGACGCCATGGCTTACTTGAAAGCCGCGCTTTCTCCGGACGATTCGGTCAGCCTTCTGCGCATCATCAACACCCCGGCGCGCGGGATTGGGAAGACCACAGTGGAGCAGGTCGAACGGGAAGCTGCCGCGAGAGGCGTAAGCTTTTGGGCGGCTCTTCGCGCACTGCTCGAAGAAGGGCAGTTTTCGGCGCGCGCGCAAGCCGCTCTCGGCGCCTTCGTCAAGCTGATGGAGGAGTTGCACGAAGCGGCTTCCGGAGGCATGGCGGTTCATGAGCTCTTGTCGCTGATTCTGGAGCGCACCGGTTACCAGCAGATGCTGGAGGCTGATCCCTCTCCCGACAGCGAAACGCGGCTTGAGAACCTGAACGAATTGCTCAACGCGGCGGCGGATGCCGCCGAACGCGGCGAGACGCTCACCGAGTTTCTGGATCATGCGGCGCTCGTGTCGGAGTCCGATGAACTGGACGATCAGGCGGCTGTCAGCCTCCTCACCGTCCACAACGCCAAGGGCTTGGAGTTCCCGGTGGTTTTCCTGGCGGGTTTGGAGGAGGGACTGTTCCCGCACAGCCGCTCGCGCGATTCGGCTGACGCTTTGGAGGAGGAGCGCCGCCTGTGTTATGTCGGCATGACCCGCGCGCAGAAACGCCTGTATCTGACATACGCCCGGGCGCGCAGGCGTTGGGGCGGCGGTTCGCCGGAGCCGAGCATGCCCTCGCGCTTCCTGCATGAAGTGCCGCCGCATTTGACCACGCGGTTGGGCATGGGCAGAAGGATGGAAACCGTCGATCTTTTCGCCGAACGTCACGAGGTGAGAGAAACGGTAAAGAAGAACCTCTACACCGGGAGGACCCTGAACTCGATCGACAACATCGCGCAATATTTCGCCGAGCGCGCCGCCCAAACAAAAAGCGGAGCGGCTCCAAGCGCTCAGCCGCCTGCGCCGCCCGCGCCGGTTTCTCCGCCACGCAAGCCGCCTGCGGACAAGGGCGGGTTGCGGATGGGGACCGTGATCCAGCATCCTAAATACGGTAGGGGCACCGTGCTGCGCCGCGAAGGCGACGGCGACGACGCCAAACTCACCATCAGTTTTCCCGGCTACGGCCTGAAGAAGCTGGTAGCCAAGTACGCAGGATTGAAAGTAGACGAATGAACACCAAGCACATCACTGACAAAGCGGAACGCAAAAAGGCCAAGCGCGCTGCGCGCAAAGAGGCGCCTCCCAAACAGAAACGTCCCGCAGGAGTGCCACGTGGCGCGAACAAGAAAAAGGTCAAGAAGATGGCTAAAGGTCAGCGCAAGCGCTAGCCGCCGCCCGTGTCTCAGCTTTTCCGGACCAAGAGTATCGACGCCCTCATCGCCGCCTCCGAAGAGCCGGAGCGCCGGCTGCGCCGGACTCTTGGTCCGTGGAGCTTGACGGCTTTCGGCGTGGGAGCGGTCATCGGCTCGGGCATCTTTATCCTCACCGGCACCGCCGCTGCGGGCGAGACGCTCAGCTTCCATTCCTTGCTGCACGCCCCGGTGCTGGATATTCTCATGCACGGCGGGGAAGCGGTGTCAACCATCGGACGCCCGGGCGCGGGACCTGCCATTTCTCTCTCGTTTCTCTTGGTGGCGATTGCGTGCAGCTTCGCCGCTCTTTGCTACGCCGAACTGGCTTCCATGATTCCCGTGGCGGGCAGCGCCTACACGTACGCTTACGCCACGCTCGGCGAACTGTTCGCCTGGATTTTAGGCTGGAATTTGATCCTTGAATACGCCGTGTCGAACATGGCGGTGGCGGTGGGATTCTCTGCCTATTTGAACGACATCCTGGACAGCATCTTCGGCTGGCGCTTGCCCAAGGAGTTGTGCGAGCCAATGATCGCCGGTGGGCAGTTCACCGGCAGTTGGTTCAACGTCCCGGCGCTGGTCGTGTTGCTGGTCCTCACTTGGATCCTCGTGCGCGGCGTGAAGGAAAGCGCCGAGACGAACAATCTGATGGTGCTCATCAAGGTGGGCGCCATCCTGATCTTCATTTTCGGCGCCGCGAGCGCGGTGAAGCCCGAAAACTGGCGCCCGTTCATGCCCAACGGTTTCGCCGGCGTGATGACCGGCGCAGCTATCGTATTCTTCACCTACATCGGCTTCGACTCGGTATCCACGGCGGCGGAAGAGTGCCGCCGCCCGCAGCGTGACCTCCCGATCGGAATTATCGCCACGCTGGTCGTTTGCACGTTCCTCTACGTGGGCGTAGCGGTAGTCCTGACGGGCATCGCCGACTACAAGACGCTGAACAACGCTGCGCCGGTGGTCAACGCGCTTCAATCGCTCGGTTACGACAACATACGAAGATGGGTGGGAGTGGGCGCCATCATCGGCATGATCTCGTCGCTGCTGGTGTTTCAGTACGGGCAGGCGCGCGTGTGGTTCGCCATGTCGCGCGACGGATTGCTGCCGCAAGCCTTCTCCAAGGTTCACAAGAAGCATCAAACGCCGCATGTGAGCACTTGGGTAGCAGGCTTGGCGGTTGGGATACCCGCGGGGGTGTGGGACATCGGCACGTTCGCCGACTTGTCGAATATAGGAACGCTATTCGCCTTTTTCTTGGTGTCGGCTGCGGTGCTGGTCTTGCGCAAGCGGCAACCGGAGCGCCCGCGCGGATTCCGCGTGCCCTGGTCTCCTTGGATTCCTTTGCTATCTATGCTGTGTTGCCTGCTGCTTGCCCTCAGCCTGCCGCTTCAGACATGGGTCCGGTTTATCGGCTGGAGCGTCATCGGCATGGCGATCTATTTCCTTTTCGGCAAGCGGCACAGCAAGCTCGCTTGAGCTGCTGCAAGCCTGCTGCGGCGATACCTGGACTTGGGTGCGGTCCTGACCGGCTAAAACAGTACTTTCAGCGCGAACTGCACGATGCGGGGATCTCCCGCGCTTTCGAGCCGCGCAAGCCGCGCCGGCGTATTCACGTTCCCGTTCGGATTTCCGAAGTTCGGCGTGTTGAAGGCGTTGAACAGTTCCGCCCGGAATTGAATCTTGAACCGCTCGCGCACGGGGAAGACTTTCATCAATCCGAAATCGAAGTTGATGGCGCCCGGCCCGTACATGAGGTTTCGAGGCGACGTTCCAAAAGTTCCAATCGCCGCCAAGGTGAAGGCGGCGGGGTTGAAATACTGGTTTATCTTCTCCGATCGGGACCGTCCCGTATCGAGATAGGGATTGCCCACCAAATCGGCGAACGTGGAACCCAAACCGCTGAACGCCCGGTCGGTGCCTGAAGACACCGAGAACGGACCTCCCGCCCGCATGGTTGTAATCCCGCTGAACTGCCATCCGCCGAAAACCGAACGCACCAGCGCTCCCTGCTTCGCCAGCTCGGGCAGCGCCCACACATGGGACGCAACCAGACGGTGCTTTTGGTCGAAATCGGAAACGCCCCGGTTCGCCGTGCGGTTCATGGGAATGGTTTGCGAAGGATTCTGCGGAGTAGTGTCCGTGGACACCTCGTCGATGGACTTCGAGAACGTGTAGTTCACTTCAAAGGAGAATCCCTTCGCCACCCTCCGTTCCACGGACAGTTGCAGCCCGTGGTAACTCGAGGTGCTCTCCGAATAGGTCATCAGGATCCTGCCGAAGTCCCGGTAGGGACGGCGCTGCTGAATGTTTCCCGTAGTCGCTCCCGGGGCATAGCGGGCGTAGTTCAGATCGTCCGTATAGCTCAGCCGGCGCCCGAGGTTGCCGATGTAACTTGCGCGCACCGCAAGGTTACGGATCACCTCGCGCTCAACCGTCAAGTTGAACGTCTCCATGTAACTCGGCTTGAAATTGGGGGCGAAGCTGCCGAACGTGCCGAGAGGGGTGAAGAACTCCGAATCGGCGGGTGGTTTGAAAGGCGCGAATCCGGCGGGGAACGGGCTCCTCGCCCCGGCGTAGGGATCTTCGAACTTCACGCCAAAGCGCGTCACCTGAGGGCTGAAAGGCGCCGCATTCACGAAGCCGTTGTACAGCACCGTGAACTGCGGGTTCCAGAACAATCCGAACCCTCCCCGCACCACGCTCTTGCCCCCCGGGAGCCGCCACGCGAAGCCGAACCGCGGAGCGATCTGCTGCCAGTAGGAGTTGAAACCGCCTTCCGGGCAGCCCGGATCGCCGGCGTTCAAGTATCCGAGCGGCGCCTTTGGAAAACGCTTTGAGCTTGCTCCGGGCACGAAGCATTGCGTCCTCCCCAAGTCGTCGTGGAATGGGACCATCGGATCCCACCTCAACCCGAGGGTCAGCGTGAGCTCGGGGCGCGCCCGCCAAACGTCCTGAGCGAAAAAGCCCCAGCGTGTTCCGTACAGTTCCTTGTACTCGCCCCCGCCTTGATCGAACTGATAGACCTCGCCGAGCATGAAATCGGCGAACGCGTTGCCGGTGATGTTGCCGTTGAAGTTGAACAGCCCCATGGTGCGGAAGTCGTTCCGGATGTCGTTCTTGGAACGCAGAATCTCCGCGCCGAACTTGAACTCGTGAGTCCCCCGGATCCACGTGAACGTGTCGGCGATATGAATATCGTAATCCCGCTTATCGTAGTTCCAGCCCGGGCGGGAAAGGAAGCCGCCGGAGACGTTGACATAGAGCGACGGCGGCGTCTTCACCGCGATGCCTTTCACCCCCGCTTGGGCGAAGTCGATGGGAAGCTTGACCGAGCTCCAATCATTGAACGTTCGGCGCCAGCGCAAGGCAAAGGTTGCGGAGTTGATTGCCGCCGGCGAGGCGGTGAAGATGTCATTGACCGTCAACTGCTGGTAGGGTTGAGAGGACCGTCCGACTTCGGAGGCGAACATCGACGCCAGATCCTCCGTCTTGCCCGTGAACGGGCGTCCAAAATGGTGCCGGAAGAAGCGCCCCATGAGCCGGTGGCTGCCCAGATTCGCATCCACTTTGGCCGTGTATTCGTCCTCCGATGTTTTAAGCGGCACGCCCACGAAGCGCTGCCCATCCGGCGTGCCGGGGTCGGGGATGTATCTTAATAGCGCCTGTGTGACCGAACTTAGGCGCGAGGCGGGTATCTGGTTGCCCGGGAATGGCTGGCGCGTCTGCGGGTCGGTGATAGCGCGCTGCCCCGAGAAGTCGCCCCGGCGGAACGCCGCTGTGGGAAGAAATTGCCGGGTGAGTTGCGGATCACTGCGGTTCCGGGTTCCCTGATAAGAACCGAAGAAGAACATCTTGTCCCGGATGATGGGTCCACCCAGCGTGCCGCCGAACTGCGATCTCTTCAACGAATCCCGCCGGGCGGCGAAGAAGTTCCGCGCGTTGAACACGCCGTTGCGTAAGAACTCGAAGGCTGAGCCGTGAATCTCATTGGTGCCGGATTTGGTCGCCACCGACACCACCGCCCCGGTGGCGTTGGCATACTCAGCGCTGAAATTGCTCTTCTGAATGCTGAATTCCTGCACCGCATCCGGATTCGGGAACACGCCGCTGTAGTTGCGGTAGGAATCCGTGTTCATTCCTCCATCCAGGGTGAAGTACACCCCGCTCTGCCGGCTGCCGTTCACCACGAAAGCATCGCCTTCGCTCGTGCCGCTTGCTCGCTGTATGACGCCCGCCTGAATCTGCATCAGATTCGTGATCCGCCGCCCGTTCAGCGGCAGGTCCACGATGCGCTGCTGATCCACAAGCCCGCGGATGGCGCCGGTTTGCGTTTCAAGCAAGGGCGCGGTTCCAGTAACTGTGACTGACTCGGTCAGCGATCCCACCACCAGCGTCACATCAAGCCGGGCGTTATCGCCCACCGCCAGCACGATGCCCGATTGCGAATAGCGCTGGAATCCCTCCTTTTCCACCTCCAGCCGGTAGCTTCCCACCGGCAGCAAGGGAATCGAATAGCTGCCATCGGCGGCCGAGACGCGCGTCTCCCGCAATCCCGTCTGGACGTTGATCGCCGTGATTCTGGCGCCCGGCACCGCGGCTTCGCTCGAATCCTTCACCGTGCCGATGATATTTGCTGTGGATTGCCCGAAGGCCAAACCCGCCGCAGCCATCAGGCCGAAGCAAGCTGCTTTCATCCTTCTTGTCATCAACGTTCCCTCCCTGCCGGCAGCGTACAGAACTCGCGGCCCGCGTCACTGTACATGCGCATGAAGTATCACAGCGCCCCTGCCGAAGTCAATCTCCGCGCGCCCCCATGAGTGGGGGCGCTGCAAGCACGAGTGCTTGCGCCACTGGCTGCGGTGCGGTTGCCCGCGCAGCGCGAACAAATGTAGAAACGCCAGGCGGCGGAGTCAACCGCCGCCGGTTTCTGAGCTACCATAGCGGCATGGTGCGCCAACTGATTCTGCTAGCCTGCTTGACGGCGGCTGCTCTAGCCGGGCAGCACCGCCTGGGCGGCGCGTCCGCCGATTCCCGGCGGGACGAATGGCAGAAGCCGGACGAAGTCATTCGCGCCCTTGAAATCAGCCCGCAGGACGTCGTAGCGGATATCGGCGCGGGCAGCGGTTACTTCGCCCGCCGGTTTGCCCGGCACGCTCATAAAGTTTATGCTGTCGACGTCGACGCGCGGGCGTTGGAAGCTGCCGCCAAGGGCGCGCCCTCCAACCTGACCACCGTCGTGGCGGCGCCGGATGATCCCAAACTGCCCGCCGGAGAGGTGAACTTGGTGTTCTTCTGCAACACCATGCACCACATTAACAACCGGGTGGAGTATCTCCGGAACCTCGCGCGGGCGCTCGCGCCCGGCGGACGGGTGGTGAATGTTGACTTCCACAAGAAACCTTTGCCTGTCGGTCCCGGCCTCTCGCACAAGCTAGACGAATCGGAGGTCCTGAAGGAGTTTGAAGCGGCGGGCTACCGGCTGGCGAAGAAGCACGAGTTCCTGCCCTACCAGTACTTTCAGGTTTTTGTGCGCCAATGACGCCGGCGCTATGACTTCGTTTTGGGACTGATAAATCTCCTGAGTAGCAGGTGTCCTGCCCCGAACATGACAACCGTTCTGCGATGATTTGTATAATGCTGGTTGCCTCAAGGCGCCTGGAGAAATGAATGCAGCGCAGAGAGTTCCTAAAATCATTAGCCACCGTCCCGTTCGGACTGAACGCGGCCGCCGCCGAGCGCCCGAATATCATCTTTATCCTTGCCGATGACCTCGGCTACGGCGACCTCGGTTGTTACGGCCAGAAACTGATTCAGACTCCAAACTTGGACCGCATGGCCGCCGAAGGCATGCGGTTCACACAGTTCTATGCCGGCTCCACGGTGTGCGCCCCGTCGCGGTGTGTCCTGATGACCGGCGAGCATATGGGGCACTGCCACGTCCGCGGCAACGCCAACACCGATATGCTCATCCAGTCGCTGCGCGCCTCCGACGTCACGGTGCCTGAGGTGCTGAAAAAGGCCGGCTACAGCAACGCCCTCATGGGAAAGTGGGGGCTAGGCGAAGTGGACCAGCCGGGTCATCCCTTGCGCAAGGGCTTTGACCGCTTCTATGGCTACCTCAACCAGGTCCACGCGCACAACTACTGGCCGGAGTTCCTGTGGCGCGACACCGCGCAGGTGAAGCTCGACAACGTCGTGCAGAAGGCCCCCAAGCCGGGCGGCGGATTTCACGGCGGCTATGCGACCAAGCGCGTCCAGTACGCCCCGGATCTGATCATGGACGAAACGCTGGCCTGGCTGGATAAACAGAAATCCAACCCCTTCTTCCTTTACTTTGCCACCACGTTGCCCCATGCGAATAACGAGGCTACCGCGGCGGGACTCAGCGGCGCGGAGATACCCGATTTCGGGATCTACGCCAAGCAGAAGTGGCCGGATCCGGACAAGGGTCACGCGGCCATGATCTCTCGTTTAGACCGGGACGTGGGCCGGCTGCTAGACCGGTTGGCGAAGCTCGGCCTGTCGCAAAAGACCTTGGTCCTGTTCAGTTCCGACAACGGCCCGCACATCGAATCAGGAAACAACCCGCCGCTGTTCAACCCCTCAGGACCGCTGCGGGGCTTGAAGCGGGATCTTACGGAAGGCGGCATCCGGGTGCCGCTCATTGCCTGGTGGCCCGGGCGGATCCGCCCAGGGCAGGTGTCGGACCATGTGGGATACTTTGGCGATTTGATGGCCACCGCCTGCGAGTTGGCGGGAGTACCCCTCCCGCCCGGCCGGGATTCCATCAGCTTTGCGCCTACGCTGCTCGGACAGCAGGCTCGCCAGCGCCAGCACGAGTATCTGTACTGGGAATTTTATGAAGCCGGCTCCGCTCAGGCGGTGCGTTGGGGCAAGTGGAAAGGGATCCGCAAGCCGATGTTTTCCGGACAGATCGAGTTGTACGACCTGTCGCTCGATCCCGGTGAAAAGTACAACGTTGCGCGCGCCAACCCGAAAGTGGTCAAGCAAATCCAAGACATCATGGCCGCCGCTCACACGCCTCACCCGAATTGGAAAGTTCAAGGTGCGCCCGTTCGAAAGCAGGCTTGAGGACGCTTCTTAGCGAGCTTCCCATCCGGACCCGGCAGCCGCCCGCGGCCCGGGAGCGCCGTTAACATTAAGAATCTGCAATCTTTGCGCACCGGATCTGGAAATCGGGTTATAACAGGGTAGGGGATTATGATATGAGAACCATCCTTGTGGCTTTGCTGGGTGGCGCCCTCTGTTTTGGCGCGGCTCAGCCTAAGAAGTCGACGGGCGGGCCAAACCCCACCAAGCTGCTGGCGCAGCTTCAAAGCGACGTCCGGACGGCGATGGCGAACGCCGAACTCAAGGACAAGGACAAGAAGAAGCTCGAGAAGGCGATCGACAGGCTCCAGAAGCAGATTGACTTGCGAACGCAAGGCAAGCGCATGGACCCGGGCGACATCCGCAGCGCCCTCGACGACATCAGTTCCGTCGCCAAGAAGTTTAAGGAAGACGATCAGCGGGCGGTGGTTCGCAGCATCAACGAAATCCGGGACCGGAAGCTCGACCAGGAGCGGGAGACCCAAGCCCGCAAGCAGACCAATCCGAAACAGACCGACCCGTTCGGGCGCAATCCGCGCAACCCGCGCAACCCGAACATATACAACCCGAATCCCACACCGCGCCGGCGGTAGGGTTTCCCGGAG
>FWPV01002803.1_pt1 | contig 39816 bp, 33 predicted proteins | sample 2228371 | NCBI WGS metagenome assembly FWPV01 (sample SAMEA103939776, study PRJEB20133) | metagenome
ACCACCGCGCCGCTGGCGCCGAGGAGCCCCAGGAACGGGCCGGTGATGGCGCGCGCCCCCTCGTAGGTCAGATCGGCAAGCAAGCTTACCACGCCGAAGAGGATCACCAGCCGCAAGGCCGTGCGAGTGGCGCGGTCACGTTCCATGATCGCCTCCCGACCTCGGCGTTCTGCCGAGGACGTCTTCGTAGAGGGCCTCGAGGGCAGCCACGCGAGCGGCCGCCGAGAAGTGGGCCTCGACCCGTCGCCGACCAGCGTCCCCCCAGGCACGAGCCTTGCCTCGATCGTGCACGACCTCCAGGATGGCACGGGCAGCGGCGGCCGCGTCGCCGGGGGGAACCAGCCGGCCGGTCACCCCATCCACCACCAGCTCGGGGTTGCCGCCGGCCGCCGAGCACACCACCGGCTTGCCCATGGCCATGGCCTCGCGCAGGGTCCCGGTGATCCCCAGCCCCTCGGTGGACAGGTCGACAGCCACGTCGAGGGCAGCGGCGATCTCGGGCATGTCGGCCCGGTAGCCGAGGGCGGTGGTGCGCTCGCCCACCCCCACCCGAGAGGCTTCGGCCATCCCCTCGCAACGCACCGCCTCGGTCTCGCAACCCACCAGCAGCAGGCGGGCCCGCGGCTCGGCCCGCACCACCTCGGCCATGGCCGTCACCAGGAGCTTCCACCCCCGCCACGGACGGACACCCACCTGGCAGACGAGCACGTCCTCCGGCGCCACCGCGAGCTCGCGCCGCACGCCGCTGCCGTCCACGACGGTGGGGTCGAAGCGGGCCAGGTCGGTACCGGCGTAGATCACCACCACCTTAGCCGGGTCGACGGCGCCGCTCGCCACCACCACCCGCCGGATGGCCTCGCATACGGCCACCACCCGGTGGACGCGGCGACTGGCGTACTTGCCGCGGTTCCACCGGGTAAGGGGGAACGACACGCCACGGTTGACCACCAGGCACGGCAGCCGCACCAGGTAGCTCGCCCCGAGCGCCACCGCATGGGCGATCCCCTTGTGGGCGTGCACCACCTCGACGCCCCGTGCGCGCAGCAGCCGCGCCAATCGCAGGGCCGAGCCCACGTCTCCCTCGTGGCGGAGGGGCAACGGCACCAGCTCCAGGCCAGCCTCACGGCAGCGCCGGGCCAGCTCCTCCCCCGGCCGTGACACCACCGTCACCCGATGGCCGCGTCGGGCCAGTCCCTCCGCGGCCTGGAACATCTGTTGCACCGAGCCGGTGCCGAACCCTTTCTTCTCGAGGATGTGGAGGATGGTCCGCCGGCGCAGGGACGGCCCCGGCTCGCCGCGTCGTTCCTGGCTCATGCCACCAGGCCTTGGAGGTGGGCCAGATGCGCGTACAGGCCGCCCCGCGCCAGAAGCTCGGCGTGCGTCCCCACCTCCACCACGCGCCCCTCGTCCATGACGGCAATGCGGTCGGCGTTGCGGACCGTGGCCAGGCGGTGGGCGATGACCAGGGTGGTGCGTCCCCGCATGAGGTTCTCCAGGGCTCGCTGCACCAGCGCCTCGGCCTCGGCGTCGAGGGCCGAGGTGGCCTCGTCGAGGATGAGCAGCGGCGGGTCCTTGTACAGCGCCCGCGCCACGGCAAGACGCTGCCGCTGGCCTCCCGAGAGCTTGACGGCAGCCTCGCCAACGACGGTGTCGTAGCCCTGGGGGAACTCGAGGATGAACTCCTCGGCAAAGGCGGCCCGCGCACAGGCGCGCAGCCGCTCCTCGTCCACCACCTCGCGGCCGTAGGCGATGTTGGCGCGGATGGTGTCGTTGAACAGCACCGTTTCCTGGGTCACGAGGCCCATGAGGGCGCGCAGGGACGCAAGCTCCATGTCGCGGATATCCACCCCGTCGATGGTGATGCGGCCGGCGTCCACGTCCCAGAAGCGCGGCAGGAGCTGGGCGACGGTGGACTTGCCGGCGCCCGAGGCGCCCACGAGGCCGATCACCGAACCCGCCGGGATCTCCAGGGTGAACCCCCGCAGCACTGGCTTGTCCGCCTCGTAGGCAAAGTGCACGTCCTCGAAACGAACCCCTTCCCGCACCTCGCGCACCACCCGGGCGCCGGGGCCGCTGTGCACCGCCACCTCGGCGTCCAGCACGGCAAAGACCCGCTCGCCTGCCGCCACCGCCATCTGCGCCACCAGGTTGAGCTTGTTGAGGCGCTTGATGGGGTTGTACATGCCGTAGAGGGCGAAGAGGAAGGAGGAAAACAGGCCGAAGGTGAGCTCGCCGCTGCGGATGAGGTGGGCGGCGTAGGCCATCAGGCCGAGGATCCCGGCCGCTCCCAGCACCTCCATCACCGGCGCGTTCAAGGCTTGCACGCGCCAGGCGCGCAGCATGGCGCGCAGGTGGCGGCTGGTGGCCGCGCGGAAGCGCCGGGCCTCGAACCCTTCCATGCCAAAGGCCTGCACCACCCGGTACCCCTTGAGGACCTCGTCGAGCACCGTATTGAGCTCCCCCAGGCGCTCCTGGGTGGCGTGGGAGCGGCGCCGCAGCTTGCGGGCAAAGTGCACCACCGGCCAGAGGAGGAGGGGGGCCACCACGATGGCGCCCAGGGCCATCTTGAAGTGCAGGGAAAACACGTACACCAACAGCGCCGTCAGGGTGAAGGTGTCCTGGAAGAGATCGCCGAAACGATCGCTCACCGCGGCGGTGATCTGATCCACGTCGTAGGTCACCCGCGACATGAACACCGCCGACGGCTGGCGCTGGAAGAAGCGGGCCGACTGGCCGAGCATGGCGTCCACCAGGCGGTCGCGGATGTCCTTCACGGCGGCCAGCCCGGCCCGGTAGAAGGCGTAGTGGCCGAAGTAGGTGAGCACGCCCCGGACGAAGACGGTGAGAAAGGCGAGCAGGACGATGGCCGCGTTGTCCGAGGGCACGACGGCCAGGAGCTTTTCCTTGGCCTGCTCGAAGCGGTGGCGCAAGCCCCGCACCAGCGCCGCATCCGCAGCGCCTCGGGGCGAGGCGCCCTCGGCAGCGCCCACCTTGCCCCCCAGCACCTGGGCGGCAGCCCCGGCCCCCAGCACGTGGTCGAAGACCGGGTAGATGAGAAACACCAGGAAGACCGTGGCCAGGGCGACGCCGGCCATCCCTCCCACCGCCACCATGGCCCACCCCGCGTGGGGCCTCAAGAAGCGCAGGAGACGGAGCAGCGTTCGCATACGCCAGCGCGGACCACGTCGTTCGCGGACCGTGCGCGCTATGCTAGCACTGCTCCGTCCGCGTCCCGGCTGGAGTTTGGAGCGGACGACAGGAGGCTGCGGTGGGACAGCGACGAGGCGTCTCGCGGGCGTGCTGGGTAGTGCTGTACGTGGCTGCTGCATTGGCGGCGGCCTGCACCGCGCCTTCGCCGGCCGACGACCTGCTCATCATCGACGGCCACATCGACCTGCCGGAAACGCTGCTCGACGCCTTCGACAACCGGCTGGCCCGCGTCGACCTGGCCGCCTCTCGGTCGCCGGGGGAGCCGCCCCGTCACGCCGACCTCCCGCGCATGCGCGAGGGCAAGCTCGGCGCCTTCTTTTCCGTTGCCTACGTACCCTCGCGGGTCGAGGGGCCACCGGCAGCCACCGCCATGTTCGCCCAGATGGACGTGACCCACCGGCTGGTGGCCCGCTACCCGCAGCACCTGGCCCTCGCCACCTCCGCCGAGGAGATCGAGGCGGCCCACCGGGCCGGCCGCATCGCCGTGCTCGTCGGCATCGAGGGCGGGCACACCATCGCCAACTCCCTGCCGGTGCTGCGCAGCGCCTTCGCCTGCGGCGCCCGCTACCTCACGTTGACGCACTGGGGCCCGACGGACTGGGCGGACGCCGCCACCTCGCCGCCGCGCCACGGCGGCCTCACCGAGTTCGGGCGCGAGGTGCTGCGGGAGATGAACCGCCTCGGCATGATGATCGACCTCTCCCACGTCTCCGACGCGGTCATGCGCGACGCCCTGGCCGTCTCGGCGGCGCCGGTCATCTTCTCCCACTCCTCCGCCCGTGCCCTCTGTAACCACCCGCGCAACGTCCCCGACGACATCCTCGCCCTCGTCGCGGCCAACGGCGGCATCGTCATGGTCAACTTTGCCCCGGCCTTCGTCTCCGAGGAGGTGCGCCTCGCCGAGGCACCCGCCGAGGCGGAGTGGGCCCGCCTCGAAGCCCTCTTCCCCACCGACACCGGCAAGGTCATGGAGGGCATGCGGGCCTTCCGCCAGACCCACCCCCTCCCCAAGGCCACCCTCGCCCAGGTGGCCGACCACATCGAGCACATCCGCCGGGTGGCCGGCCTCGACCATGTGGGGCTCGGCTCCGACTTCGAAGGGATCTCGGCAACGCCGGAGGGGCTCGAGGACGTCTCCCGCTACCCCGCCCTCCTCGCCGAGCTGGCCCGCCGCGGCTGGAGCCGCCAGGAGCTCCGCAAGGTGGCGGGGGACAACCTGTTGCGGGTGATGCGGGAGGTGGCGGCGGTGGCGGCGCGGCTGGCGGCCGAGCGGCAGCCGAGCGAGGCGGCCATCGGTGACTTCCCGACGGCGGGAACGGCCGTCGCGCCGTGAGCGATGGGGCAGCGACGCAGCATGGCACGCCACCGGTACCAGCGCGGCGGGCAGGAGGCGACGGACCTTTCCGACGCCTTCCCGAGCTACAGCGTTGGCGAGGAGATCGCCCACAGCGTCACGCACGGCGTTGGCGTCGTCGTCGCCATCGCCGGGCTGGCCGTCCTCGTCGCCTTCGCCGCCCTCAAGGGGAACGCCTGGCACATCGTGTCGTGCAGCGTCTACGGCGCCACGCTGGTCCTCGCCTACACCGCCTCGACGATCTACCACGCGATACCCACCTCCCTGGCCCGCACCAAGCGGGTGCTCCGCGTCCTCGACCACTCGGCCATCTACCTGTTGATCGCCGGCACCTACACGCCGTTTGCCCTCGTCAACCTGCGCGGCCCGTGGGGGTGGTCGCTGTTCGGCGTGGTGTGGGGGCTTGCTGTCCTCGGCATCGTCTTCAAGGCCCTCCTCCTCGGCCGACTGCGAGTACTGTCGGTGCTCTTCTACGTGGCCCTGGGGTGGCTGGTCGTGGTGGCGGCCAAGCCGTTGGGCCAGGCGGTGGCGCCGGGCGGGCTGGCGCTGCTGGTGGGCGGCGGCCTCGCCTACACCGCCGGTGTGGCCTTCTACGCCTGGAAGCGTCTGCCCTTTCACCACGCCATCTGGCACGGCTTCGTCCTCACCGGCAGCGTTCTCCACTACTTTGCGGTGCTGTTCTACGTGGTGCCGCTGGCCACCTAAGACCACGGCCCCGGCAAGGGGGCTATGCCCCGGCGGGGAGCGGCTCGAAACGGGCGAGGAACTGGGGCAGGGCCGCAGGGCGGTAGGTGCAGCGCAGGCCGCGGATCTCCTGCCGCCGGGCGTAGAGGGCGACCAGGGCGTCGGCGGCGAAATCAAAGTGGTTGGTGGTGTACACCCGCCGCGGGATGGCCAGGCGCAGCAGATCCAGGGCGGGCCACTGCCAGCGGCCGGTGACGGGGTCGCGGCGGCCGTAGGTGACGTTGCCCGATTCCCAACTGCGCACGCCGCTGCCGAGGTAGTAGGCGGCGGACACCGACCAGGCCGGAAACTGCTCGTCCGGCAGGTGAGGGCAGAACGCCCGGCCGTCCACGTACACGGCGTGGGCCCCCACCGGCTGGAGCACCGGCACGCCGTGGGCTGCAAGACGCGCGGCAAAGCGCTCGGTGGCAGCAACGCGAAAGGCCAGGTGGGCCTCGTCGAACATCTCCTCGAGGGCCACGCGCATGGCCTCGAGGTCGCGCCCCGCAAGACCCCCCGCCGTCGGGACGCCTTCCGACACCAGAAGGCGCACCCGGATCGCCTCCGCCCAGGCGTCGTCGTCGAGGGTCACGAGCCCACCGACGTTGCCGAGGCCGTCCTTCTTCATGCTCATGAACACGCCGTCCACGAGGGAAAACACCTCGCGGGCAATGTGGAGCGGCGAGCGCTCCCCCTGCCCCGCCTCGCGCGCCTTGATGAGGTAGCAGTTTTCCGCCACCCTGGCCGCATCCAGCCAGAGCGGCACCCCGTGCTCGCGGCACAGGGCGCTCGCGGCGCGCAGGTTGGCGAGGGCGACGGGCTGCCCGCCGCGGGCGTTGTCGGTGACGGTCACAACCACGAAGCGCACCCGCCCCCCCTCGCCGACGAGGCGCTGGCCCAAGCGCGCCAGGTCGATGTTGCCCTTGAAGGGGTGGCGGCTCGTGGGATCCAAGGCCTCGGGCGTGGGCAGATCCTCGCAGCGAGCGCCGGCTTCCTCGAAGTTCTGCCTCGTGGTGGCGAACAGGGTATTGGCCAGCACCACGTCGCCGGGGCGCACCACTGCCTGCGCCAGAAGATGCTCGCCGGCCCGCCCCTGGTGGCAGGGGATCACGTGGCGGTGGCCGAACAGCTCGCGGGCAGCGGCGGCGAAACGCTCGAAGGAGCGCGAGCCGGTGAACGACTCGTCGGAACCGTGCATGGCGGCCCACTGGGCGACGGAGAGGGCGGAGGTGCCGGAGTCGGTGACCAGGTCGATCATCACCTGCTCGGCTGGCAAGAGAAAGGGGTTGTAGCCGGCGGCCCGGAGGTACGCCTGCCGCTCGGCAACGGTAGTCACCCGGATGGGCTCGACGACCCGGCTGCGGTACGGCTCCATGAGGGTGGTCACCGGCGCACCTCCCGTTCAACCCTCACTTGTCGAGGAGGGCCACGATCTCCCCCTCCAGGGCCACCTCGTCCCCCTCCTCGAAGCCCACGTGGGTGGCGACGATCCTCCCCTGACGGTCGACGAGAAACGTCGTCGGAAACACGCCTACCTGGTAGAGCCGCCAGACCACCTCGTCGTCCCCCTCGCCGTTTTCCAGCAGCGGAAAGGTCAACCCCTGTTCGGCGATGAAGGCGGTCGCCCGCCCACGGTCGCGGGTGCGTTCCACGGCCACCACCGTGAAACCACGGTCCTTGTGGGTGCGGTAGATCTTTTCGAGGCGTGGCAACTCCACGCGGCACCCCCCTCACGTGGGGAACCAGAAGGCGAGGAGCACCACCTTCCCCGCGCCGAGCTCCAGGAAGCGGTGGGGGGTTCCCCGGTAGTCGGCGAGGGTGAAGTCCACCGCCGGGCGCGCCCGCCGCTGCCGCTCCGCCGCCAGGAACGCCGGGAACTCGTCCGCCCTGCCGCCGCGAGCCAGGTACACCTCCTCGAGGGCGGTGCGGGCCTCCTCGTGCTGCCCGAAGAGCGCCTCCGGCGCCAGGACCTCGAGGGCCTCGTCCAGTCGGCCGGCGCGATGCAGGGTGCGCCCCTCGTACAGCCCCAGCTTCGAGTCGGTGTTGCCGAGGAAGCGCACGAGGTCGAAGCGTCGCGCATCGGCAAAGTGGGCGAGGGCCTCGTCCAGCCGACCGAGGTTGGCGCGTGCCCACCCGAGCCCCACGAGCACCGCCGCCCGCCGGCGCCGGGCGGCCCGCGCAACCAGCTCGTCGCGCAGCGGCGAACCGGCGTGTTCGGCCCGGTACGCCTCCTCCGTCGCATAGGGCAACGCATCCCGGTAACACCGCTCGGCCAGCTCCCACGCCCCCGCCGTCGTGGCCGCCTCGGCCATGGCCATGGCCTCCCGGTAGGTGAGGGCGCGCCCGGCCGCAAGCTCCGCCGCCAGGACCTGCAACTCCTCGCGACGGTCGAGGGCGGCCAGGAGCTGCAGGCGCTCGAAGGCCACCGCCCGCCGTCGCTCCGAGTTGCGGACGCGGGCGAGGAGCTCCACCAGGTACGCGTCGGCGTCCGCGGGGCGATGGAGCTTGCGGAATACGGCGTAGACGAAGTTGTCCACCGCGTCCTGGGTGTGGGGCGTGTCGGGGAAGCGGGCGAGAAACCGCTGCATGGCCGAGGCTTTCTCCTGCGGGGCAGGGGCGGCGTCGTAGGCGGCCTCGGCCGCTTCCCAGGCCCGCTCCACCGCGCCCCCCTGGCACCCCGCCACGACGAGAACGACAGCCACCGCCAGCACGCTCGTGGGTCGTCGCATGCGCCCTCCGGAAAGGGGCGGAGCCCTCGGCCCCCCCGCGCATGATACAAGGCCTGCCGCCTCGGGCGTGGGGGCGGCGCAGCGCGACGCCGAGGGCCAGCGGGCACCGCACGCTCTAGGGCACAGGGGAGAATGAAACACACGGCGGGTTGGTTTCCGAGGTGGTGGGGACCGATCCCATCCTGCGAGGGCTCGACGCACCGCCCGCAACGCCCACCCGCGTCCGCAGCCGCCTCGGCCGCTGGGCGCTGGCGGCGCTGGGGGTGGCGAGCGTTGCCCTGGCCGCCATCGGCGCCGTGGTGCCCGGATTGCCGACGACGGTCTTTCTCATCGTGGCGTCCTGGTGCTTCGCCCGCAGCTGCCCGTGGCTTGAGGAGCGACTGGTGCGGATCCCCCTCTTCCGGCCGTTCCTCGGCTACCTCGACGGCGCGCGGATGCCCCTTCGGGCGGTGCTCCTCACCCTCGCCATCATGTGGGCCGCCGTGGCCGCGAGTGGCGCCCTGCTCCTGGCAGGCGACAACCCCCGGCCGCTCCTCGCCGCCATCGTGCTCGTCGCCGGCCTCGTCGGCAGCGTGTTCATCGTCCGCCTACGCATGAGGCGCGGCGATGGGCCGTGCCGCTTGGGCAGGCGAGCGAGGGCGGCAGCCTGATCGGAGACGTGGCGGGACACGTCGCAGCCCCGCACCCGGGCCCGTGGCGAGCCGCACCGCCTTCGCACCCATGGCGATCGCCTTGGCGGGCGAGGGCAGCCCACGTGGGTATGGGTCGAGGCGGCCACACCCTCCAGAGGCGAGCCCAAGGCCGATGGAAGACCGGCGGGGCCTTGCAGCCTCTCACGGCGCCGGCCAGGCATCAGCCGGCAGCGGGCAGGCCGCCGTGGCGGACGGCAGCGGCCAGGTATCCGGCGACGGGCGCCAGGTAGCTGCCGCTGGATACCACGCGGGGACACAGGGCAGCGAGGAAGGGTTCGAGGTGTTCCCGCCGGAAGAGGGCGGCAGCGGAGACGACCAGTGCCCTCGCCTCCTCGTTCCCTTCGTGGGCCGCCCACGCCCCTTTCAGGGCGAGAAAGCCAACGAACCCCAGCTCCACGGCGATGTGGTCGGGAGGGTCCTCGCTGGCGGGGGCAAACGCGAACGCCTGGTACATCGTGTGCAACCGGGTGAGGGTCACGGCCGGGTCGATATCGCTGTGGTACGCCACCTCTCGCGGCGACACGGTCCCACCAGGACCGAGGACTGCCAGATAGCTGCCCTCCGTCGCCTCCTCGGCGGCCCGACGGGCGCAGGCGGCCAAGGGTTCGTCGGCCACCTCCGTGGCGAGGGCGAGGATCTCGTCTCGCCAGTGGGCGCGGGGGCGTTCCAGCAGGCAGGAGAGGAGGCGCCAGCTCGCCGCCTCCGCCAGCAGCGGGCGACTCACGAGCGCTCCCGCACCGCCAGAGGAATCCAGCCGGTGCGCATCTTGCGCGCCCCCACCTCCTGGTGCGCACCGTCCCAGACGGCAAAGGCGACCGCCCCTCGCATGCCGGGCCCGAGGCCGCCCGGCAGCGGGCGCACGAGCTGGACGGTCCAACCCTCTCCGGTACGCTGCCCGCGGCCGGTGGCGAGAAGGCGGGGAGCCGGCCGCAGGGTCCCAGGACCCTCGGCCAGGAGGTCCTCGACGGGCGAGGTGCGGGGGCCCTCCATGACGTTGCCGAGGGCACGGGCCGGCGCGTAGCGCCGGGCCATCTCTTGCTGCTCGGGCGAGCCGGGGGTGAGGGGCGGGGCGGTGAAGGGGTAGTGGTCCGGATGGGCGCGGGGGTACAGGGCGGTGATGTCGTCCGGGCGGCCGTCCACGCTGGCCTGCCAGGAGGCCCGCCAGGCGGTGATCTCCACCGGTCGGCCCGGCTCGCCCATCTGCGGGGCGGGGAGGTCCCGTGACGGTTCGAGGGGCAGCTGCACTGCGCAGGCGTCGGAGAAGCGGGCGGCGCCGGGAAGGTCGTCCACCGTGGGGTCCGGCCAGCGCAAAAGAAAGGCCAACCGCGAGCCGTCGTGCAGCGCGCGCACCTTGAGCTCCGGAGTGGTGGCGACGAGCTGGCGGGGCTCGACCAGGTCCTGGAGGAGCAGCGGCGCCACGTAGGCGGGCACGTTGCGCCACGCCGGGTCGTCGGGGCCGGCCGGCAAGGCGGCGCGGCGGAAGGCGGTTACCTCGGGCAGCGGCGCTTCCCTGTGGGGACCGCAGCCGACGGTGGCAATGAGGAGCAAGGGGACGAGGGTTCGGCGCATGGGGCACTCTCCTGGTCCGTGCTACGGCACGTTGGTGCGGGTCACGCCGCGGGCGCTGTCGAAGGCAGCGCGCACGTACACCGGCTCGCGCAGGGGCACGCGCACCACCTCGCGGCCCCCTTCGGTCAGGCCGAGCACCGTGTCGCCCACCCGCCGCCAGCGCGGCATGACCTCGTGGCTGCAGCCGAACAGGGTGAGCAGTCCTGCCAGGTCCGGGTCGTCGGCGGCCGCGCGGTAGGTCTCCAGGGCAGCGGCAACCCCTGGACCGAACATCTGCTGGAGGTAGGGCAGCGGCACGTGGACGGGCGGGATGTAGTAGACGTTGGGCTCCAACCCAAGCTGGGGGAAGAGCGGCAACGCGACCTTCCTGATATGGACGAGGTAGTCGATGGGGTTATCGGGACGGGCATGCTCCGGGGTGGAGACGAAACCGGCCAGGCGAATCTTGCCGATGCAGTTGACGAAACACTGGGGTTGCTCGCCCCGCTCGAGCTTGGGGAAGCAGGCGATGCACTTTTCCGAGGTGCCGGTGGAGGGGTTGAAGAAGACCTTCTTGTAGGGGCACGCCTTGACGCACTCGCGGTAGCCGCGGCAGCGGCTCTGGTCGACGAGCACGATGCCGTCCTCCGGGCGCTTGTAGATGGATCCGCGCGGGCAGGAGGCGAGGCAGGCGGGGTAGGTGCAGTGGTTGCAGATGCGCGCCAGGTAGAAGAACCACGCCGAGTGGGGCAGCGAGAGCGCCGCTCCGGCGTCGATGCGCCCCGCGCAGTCGTCCTCGCCGATGTTGGGGTGGGCGTAGTCGAGGTCGTCGGGCCGAAAGCCCAGCACTCGCTCGCCGGCCGGGGCCGCCTCGAAGAGGGTTCGCCCGGCGTAGCGCGACCCCTGCCACTGCTGCGCCCCCAGCATGTCGAGAAGCTTCACGTCCCAGGCCAGGGGGTAGAAGCCATAGGGCTTGGATTCGACGTTGTTCCAGAGCATGTACTCCTGCCCGCGTCCCGAGGTCCAGGTGGTCTTGCAGGCCAGGGTGCAGGTCTGGCAGGCGATGCACTTGTTGATGTCGAAGACGGCCGCGAACTGCCGCGTGGGCCGCGCCTCCGGGTACCAGTAGGACATGTCGCGGCCGAGCTGCCAGTTTCGCACCAGCGCCATGGCGTTACCTCTCCTTTCCCTTGCCGGGGGTGGCGACGACGAAGCCGCCGGCCAGGTAGCGGCGCATCGCCTCGCTCTCGTAGCGCGGCCGCAGGCCTTGGGCGGCCGGGCGCCACAGGCCGCGACCCTCGAGGCCACCGGCTTCGGCGCGGCTGATCTTGACGATGGCCTCCCGCGGCGCGCCGGTGGGGCAATGCACGTCGGGCAGGAACCCCTTGCCGATCTCCTGGCCGAACAGGCCCTTGCGCACCAGGGAGTCGGTCATCCAGGTGGGCTTGAGCCAGCCGCGGGTGGCGGACTGGTGGGAGCCGGAACGGAACATGGCCTGGTAGCCGGTGCGTGGGTTGCGGGCCAGGCCGTCGGCCCGGCTGGTGTGCCCCTCGTAGGAGCCGGGGGTGGCCCCGTACATGTTGAACCACATGCGGGTGACGCCGCGCGGCGTACCGGGGTAGTAGCGGGCCCGACACAGCAGGCGGGAAAAGGGCGCGTTCGTGGCGTCCTTCTGCCAGCCGCGGAAGGGGCGGTCGGAAGGGTCGGAATCGATCCACACGTAGTCGCCGTCGTCGATCCCCAGGGCGCGCGCGTCGTCGGGGTTGATGTCCACGTACCCCTCGCCCACCCACGGGGCGCGCGTGTCCCGCCGGTAAATGTCGCCAAAGGGGCCGAAAAGGACGGCGATCTGGTCGGTGTCGATGGGGGTGGTGTGGGCGCCGTGGCGGTACTTGGGGGTGTGGAAGATGAAGCGGTAGCCCTCCTTGGCGAGGGGGTGCGCCGTGGCCTTGACCGCGCCCCAAGGCTTGACCACGTTGCGCCCCTGCCGCACCTCGCAGGAGAGGTCGTCCTCCGCCACCCCGTAGTCGCGCGGGCCGGCCGGTCGAATCACCTCCATGGGAGGGGCGACGATGACGTTGGGCTCGTAGAAGGTGGAGTCGACGGGCTCGCGGTGCACGGGGAGGTTCTCGCCGGCCTCGATGAACTCCGGCTCTTCCCGGTAGAACTCCAGGCGTCCCGTCTTGGTGAACCAGGGACGGGAGTCCTCCACCTGCTCGAACCCCACCGCCTTGGGGTACGTCCGATTCTGCATGAGGGCGGGAATCCCCTGCCTTGCCTTAGCCTCCAGCTCGGCGAAGCGGTAGCCGCGGGTGTTGGAGGAAGCGTCCAGGACGCGCTGCAGGTAGACGTCGGTGCGCCCCTGGCGCACGAAGGCCCAGGCGTCGGCCAAGCGCCGGTCGCCGGTCAGCTCGGCCAGCTTCTCGCCCACCAGGGCCAGCACCTCCACGTCGCCCATGGTGTCGAAGATGCGCTTCAAGGGCGTGCGCGGGAAGACGCTCAAGAACGGGTTGGTGACCGAGGCGGTCATGTCCGGGTGCTTGAGCTCCGCCCAGGAGTCCACGGCGAACACCACGTCCGCCCACTCGCAGGAGGCCGACCACCACCACTCGTGGACGGCGATCATCTCGATCTTGGGCAGCACGTTGATCACCGTGTTGTAGTGCCACTTGACGTTGCCCAGGATCGAATTGGCGTTGGCGAACCACATGGCCTTGGTGGGGGCGGGCATGTGGGTGGCGCCGGTCAAGAGGCGGTGCCCGACCCGCAAGGGGTGGTCCTCGTGGTTGTAGTAGTGGGCCGACTCGGGTCGCCAGAACTGCTTGACCTTGGCGGGCTTGGCGGGGTCGAGCTCGAGCTCGAAGGGGTTTTCGTTGATGTACTGGGGAGCGCCGTTGAACAGGGCGACGCGGTAGTTGCCGGCGTAGGAGCCCACGTTGCCCCCCACCCGGCCGATGTTGCCGGTCAAGGCGGCGAGCAGGAGGACGGCGCGGTCCTTGTTGTCGTTGTTGAAGAACTGGTTGGGCCCCATGCCGAGGGCGAAAAGGGTGTGCCCAGGCACGGCAGCGATCTCCCGGGCGAGGCGCTCCACCGCCGTCGCCGGCGCCCAGGTGAGCTCTTCGACGGTGGCGGGGTCGAAGTGGGCGGTGTACTCCTTGATGAGGTCGAACACCGGCCGGCAGCGCACCGTGCCGCCACGCGCCAGGGGTACCTCCACCGCCCCCTCGAGGAGCGGATCGTCCACCGGCGAGAGCCGCCCCACCTGATCGCGGGTGATGGCCTGCGGGGCGGCGCGCCGGCGGTCCCACCACACCATGTCCCCCCATTCGGCGCGCAGACCGGCGGGGAGCAGCATCTCCCGTTGCACGCCGGGCGGCGGCGCCTTGTCCCCTTCCCCCAAGACCCGCGTCTGGTTGGTCAAGGGGGCGGGAGGTGTGCCGAAGACGTCGGCCGCCCGCAGGTAGGTGAGGGTGTCGGTGCGCACCAGCAGGGGCAGGTCGGTGAAACGCCGCAGGTACTCGGCGTCGAACAGCCGATCGCGGATCACCACGTGGGCCAGGCCAAGGGCGAGGGCGGGGGTGGTGCCGGGGCGCACCACGAGGGTTTCGTCGGCTTTGCACGAGGTGGCCGACACCTCGCAGGCGATCACCACGACTTTGGTGCCTTTCAGGCGCGCCTCGGTCAGCCAGTGGGCATCGGGCATCTTGGTGGTGATCCAGTTCATCCCCCACACCACGGCGATCTTGCTGTGCTCCACGGCGTTGAGGTCGAACTCCACGGTTTGCTGGCCGGTCACCATGGGGTGGCCGGGGGGCAGGTCGGTGTGCCAGGAGTAGTTGTCGAACCCGCGCGCGCCGAGGGCCGCGTCGGGTCCGACGCCGCGGATGTGCGCGTCGAGGAGAGCCAACGTGTTGGCCATGCGGTACAGCCCGAACACCCGAGTGATGCCGAGCAGCGGCATGCCGCCGCGCAGCTTGAGGGTCTGGGTGCCAGCCCCCTTCATGGCGGCGATCATCTCCTGGTCGTACCCTTGGCGGTGCAGCCGCGCCGCCCCCTCCTCGCCGGAGTAGGTGGCGGCGATGTTGCGCAAGGCCGCCGCCACCAAGCGTGCCGCTTCGGCGTGCGTGACCCGCACCCACTCGTCGCGCCCGCGGTTGAAGTACTCCTTGGGGGGTTTGCCATCGGCGCCGCGGGGAAAACCGGCCTCCACCCAGGCCTTGAAGCCCTTGCGCACCATGGGATGACGCACCCGCCGGTCACCGTAGAACCGCCGCGTCAGGGCCAGGCCCTTCTGGCACACCCGCGGGTCCCAGCGGTGCGAGGCGCCCTTGCCGTCCAGATCGGTGGCCAAACCGTACTTCATGGTGGGGCCGATGCGGGTGATAACGCCTGCCCGCACGTAGGCGTTGAGCAAGCAGTTGTGGGTGTCGTTGGGGGCGCAGAGGAAGGTAAACACGTCGTCGTACCGAAAGAGATCGCGGTACACCTTTTCCCAGTCCCGGTCCGGGTAGTGGGCGAGAGGGTTGTCCAGCGCTCCCAGGCCCCAGGCGCGGGTGGCCGAGGCGACAAAGCCCGAAAAGCCGGCCGCCGCGGCGGCGGCCAGGAACTGCCGGCGAGACGGGTGAGACGGGGTCATGGCTTGACCTCCCAGGTACGGATAAAGGCCACGATGGACTGAATCTCCTCGTTCGATAAGGCCCGGCGGGTGGGGGACGGGGAAGCGAAGCCCTCCATGGTGGTGCCCCGCCGCCCGCGAGCAATGGTTTCGGTGAGGAAGGTGTCAGTAGCGATGCTCAAGAAGGTGGTGAGGTTGAGGGCCGGCCCTTCGCCGCCCTCGCCCGCGGGACCGTGACAGCCGCTGCAGGCGGCCCGCCACAACCGCTCCCCTTCGCCCGGGTCGCCGCTCACCCAGCGGCGCGGCCTGAGGTCGGGCCGGGCCTCGACGCCGGTCCACTCCCGCAGCCAGCGTACCAGGGTGGCGATTTCTCCTGGACGCAGTCCCCCCTCGGAGGCCCCCCAGGCGGGCATGCGCCGACCAGGACGCCCACGGGTAATGGTGGCGGTGAGGAATTCGTCGGAGGCTAGCTCCAAGAAATCGGGGTTGGCCACCGCCGGGAAGGGCTGCATCCCCGGGTACCGCATCCCTTCCCCCTGCCGCCCGTGGCAGGCGGCGCAGAAGGTACCGTAGAGGGTGGCGCCGTCGGTGGCGAACTCGCGCTCGCCGAAACGCTCGGCGCGGATGCGGTCGCGGGGCCAGAACGCCTCGGGGAAGGAGCTACGCCGCAGGGAGAGGGTGAACAACACGAGGGCATCGATTTCTTCTTTGCTCAGCGCCATGGCCGGCATCTGCGAACCCGGCACCACCGCCGCGGGGTTGCGGAAGTGCTCGGCGAACCAGTTGGCCAGGGTCGGCGCGCCGGGCACACCGGCAAACGAGGTCTGCCCCGGATCGCGCTGCCCGGCGGTGGTCAGCTCCGGGCCGTCGTCGCCGCCCACCCCGCTCACCTTGTGGCAGCCGCGGCACCCCAGCGAGTGGAAGAGCGCCTTGGCTTCCATGAGCCGGGGCGCTCCCACCCGGGAATCGAGGAAGGTGGCGAGCGCGGCCCGGTCTTCCGCCGGGATGGGGCGAAAAGAGTGGCGCCACGCTGCCTCGTGACCCGCCTGGTGCCGCGCCAGGTGGGCCTCGTACCAACCGGTGTCGTAGCCGCGCGCCCCGGCCAGGGTGAGGTCCGGGGCCGCCACCCCCGCCGCGCCGCCGGGGCGGATAGTCCCACCCCGGCCGTCCACGGCGTGGCAGGCCAGGCAGTCGTAGCGCTCGAGGGCCGCCTGCCCCTGGCGCAGCTGCTCCACGTTGGGCACCTTGAGGTGGGTGTGGCAGGAACCGCACCCCGCCTCGAGGGCGCCTCTGGGCACCATGGGTTCGGGCCAGTGCGGCACGGCGCCATGCGCGTCGGCGGTATCGGTGGCGAGGCCCTGGCCGCCGTGGCACACCACGCACCCCATGGTCTGGGGATCGTGGGGGATGGGGGGATGGGCGGCGTACACCCGGTGGCCGGGGATGGCCTGCTCGCCCGGGGCCATGCCTAGGTGGCAGGTGATGCAACGGTCCGCGGCCTTGAGGGCCGGCACGACGATCTGGCGCAACTGCGGTCGAAAGTTGTCCTTGTGCTCGGGGCCTACGCGGGCGAGGTAGTCTCGTTGGATGCGGCGCCAATCGCGCAGCACGTTTTCCTGGTAGGCCGCCCAGATGAGAAGCAGCAGGGTCACGAGGGACGAACCCAGGAGGAGGAGCTTGTTGGGGCGCGAGACGTCCCGGCCGGCGCTCGTGCGGGCGGGAGAAGCTGGCGGCAGGTTCGGCGAGGCGGTCATCGTCGTCAGTGTCCCGGCCAGTGGGCGGGGGACCAGTAGAACTCCCAGTTGGGCCCGCGGAAGTAGACGCCGATCACGGTGAGCACCACGAACCCGGCGAGAAAACACGTGAACAACCCCAAAGCCCCGGCGCGGGTGGAGTTGAAGCGGCGCACCAACCACAGGGAGTAGGCGGCGTACACCACGGTCAGCACCGTCCCCGGGTTGACGGCGGTGACGAGCAACTGGGGTACCCCCGGCCACCACTGGCGCAGCCAGCCAAAGTGAATGGCAAAGGCTTCCACGCCAATGGCGGCGGCGAGACCAAAGACGGCCGAGGACAACACGAGGGCGCCACCGCCGGGCCCACCGAACCACTCGCCGGTCCCGTGCTCTTCCCGGTCCAGATAGGGGATCAGCCCGAGCCCGAGCAGCACGATGGTGGGGATGCCGATGCCGCCCATGAACGCCGAGTGCGCCACCAGTTCTTGCAAGCCCAAGAAGTACCAGGGGGCCTTGGCCGGGTTTTCCGGCACGGCGGGGTTGGCGAGCTCCTTCAGAGGGGCGTTGACGAGGACCGAAAGCACGAGGCAGATGGCCACGGTGAGCATGAACAGCGCCAATTCGCCGTAGAGGAGATGGGGCATGGCGGGCAAGGTGCCCTCCGGACCCCGCCCCACGGCGGGGGTGTGCCCGCGGACGATGGCGGCCAGCTGGTACGTCTTCTGGGGCGCTTCGGTGAACACCGGATAGGTGGCGGGGTGAGGGGGGCCGAGGCGCGCGTCGGCGTCGGCGGGGCGGGCCAGCCCCCCGTCCTTGCGGATGCGCCAGAAGTGCACGGCGAGCAAGGCGACAAGGATCAGGGGGAGGAGCATGACGTGAAACAGGTAGAAGCGGATCAGCGCCTCCTCGCCCACCTCCTCGGCCCCGAGGAGGAGCACCTTCTGCAGACCGCCCGGGTCGAAGGAGCCGGTCACGCCCAGGGCGTCGGTGAGCTCCCGCGGGGACTGGGCGATGTTGGCGCCGATGGTGATGGCCCAGAAGGCCAGCTGGTCCCACGGCAGGAGGTAGCCGGAGAAGGACAGCCCCAAGGTGACCACCAAGAGCCCCATGCCGACGAGCCAGTTGAACTCCCGCGGGCGGCGGTAGGCGGCGGTGTAGAAAACCCTCGCCATGTGGGCCAGCACGGCGATGACCATGACGTGCGCCGCCCAGCGATGGATGTTGCGCATGAAACGCCCGGTGGGCACCACGAAGTGGATGTTCTTGATGGATTCGTAGGCCACCTCGGGGTACGGCTTGTAGTAGAACATGAGCAGTACGCCGGTCACGAGGGTGATGAGGAAGGCGGACAGGGCGATGATCCCCAGCCCCCAGGTGGTGGTCCAGCGCAGGCTCCAGCGGTGGACTCGTGCTGGGTGCAGGTGGAGGAAGACGTTGCCAAAGATGAACGTGGAGCGGGAGCGATCGCTGCGCGGCGGCCCGGAGCGGAAGACTGTCTCCTTGAATCGACGCGGAAAGGCCCGCAGGTTGGCGAGCAGCATCGGTAACCCTTCGGACGGGGCTGGCGTGGGTCTCGTCGTCGGGGTGTTCATGCCGATACCTTCGTCCCTTGCGGTACGGTGGCCCCTTCGTCCACCATCACGGCCGTACCACCGAGCGGCGCCACGGCCAGCCAGCGCAGTGGAGCGGGCGCCGGACCGCGCAGCACCGACCCATCGAGGGTGAAGCGGGACCCGTGGCAAGGGCAGTCGAAGCCATGGGGCGTTGCCTTGACGATGCACCCCAGATGGGTGCACACCGTGGAAATGGCGTAGATCCCCTCGCTGTCCCGAAAGAGCGCCACGGATCGCCCGGGGGGTATGAAGGCTTCGCCGAGGGCGAGGGATTCGGGCAGCTCGACGCGGAACTTCTTCGATGGCGAGGGCAACACCGCGGCCTTCGGCAAGCGGAGGGCGCCAAAGGCCGCGAAGGCCAGCGCCGCAGCGGCGGACCAGAAAGCGGCCAGACCGAGAAAATCGCGGCGCGGCATCGCCTCGCCTTCGAGCCGGGATCGGTTCGCAAGGGTCTCCTGCGCGGTACTCATGCAACCCTCCAGTGACAGGAGAAGGTGACGCGCTCCATGGCAATGGCGTCCACCGGGCAGCGCATGACACAAAGGGCGCAGCGGATGCACCGGTCTTCGTCTTTCACAATGGCGGAGTGCTCGGCCAGCTCCACATGGTCGCCCAGCGCCGCCCGCACCGCCGCCTCGAGCTCCGGTGATGGCACCACATCGCCCAGGCTCACGAGCTTCAGGCACGCCGTCGGGCAGACGTCGGCGCACCCACCGCAGAGCACGCAGCGACTGCCGTCGAACACCGGTGTGACGCCGCAATCCAGGCAGCGGGACGCTTCCCGCTGCGCTGCCTCCGGGTCGTACCCCAGCTCCACCAGCGCCCTGGCATCGGCCAGGCGACGCTCGGGGGGGAGGGTGGGGATCTCCTGGCGGGGGATGGTCTCGTAGCCCTGCTCACGAGCGTAGCGGGGCAGGTCCACGAACGCCTCGGCGAATTCGAGAGTCAGCTTTCGCCCCGTGACGTGCTCGTACACGGAGCGGGCGGCGCGCTTGCCCGAGGCCACGGCGTCGATGAGCAGCCGCGTGCCGTGGGCGAGATCCCCGGCCACGAAGACGCCGGGGGCCGTGGTGGCCAGGGTCTGCGGGTCGACCTTCGGCCAGCCGGGTCGAAGCAGCTCCACGTCTCCCCCCCCGTCGGCCAGAAAGCCCAGGTCGGTGGCTTGCCCTACCGCCAGCAGCACGGTATCCGCCGGGACGGTGATGCGAGTCGCGTCGTCAAACACGGGCGCGAAGCGGCGCTCCTCGTCCCAGACCCGCAGACAACGGCGAAAAACGACACCGCGAACTCGCCCCCCCTCGCGCAGAATCTCCACCGGGCCCCAGCCGTTGAGGCGCTCCACCCCTTCCTCGTCCCCTTCCAGGATCTCCACCGTGTCGGCCGGCATCTCCTCCAGGGTTTCCAGGGCCACCAGCCGCACCCGCCGGGTGCCCGGTCGGCGCGCCGCGGTGCGGGCGGTGTCGTAGGCGGCCTGGCGGACCACCGTGCGCGCCACGTCGTAGGCCACGTTGCCGCCGCCGATGACCACCACCTGGGCGCCCAGCTCGAATGGTTCGCCGAGGGCCGCGGCGCGCAGCAGGTCGACGCCGCCGAACACACCCGGGCCGTGTTCGCCGGGCAACCCCAGGGAGCGCGAGCGCTTGGCCCCCACCGCCAAGATGACGGCAGCGAACTCGCGCCGCAGGTCGTGCAGCGAGACCTCGCGGCCCACCGTCACGCCGCAGCGGATCTCCACGCCCAGCGCCTGGATGACGGCCACCTCGCGGCGGATCACCTCCCGCGGCAGGCGGTACTCGGGCACCCCCAGGTAGAGCATGCCGGCGGGGACCGGCTCGCTCTCGAACACCACCGGAGCGAAGCCGAACAGCGCCAGATCGTGGGCGGCGGCCAGCCCGGCCGGTCCGGCGCCCACGATGGCCACGCGCTGGCCCGTCGCCGGCTCGACGCCGGCCTGCCGCGCGCGCAGCAGCGCCGCCAGCTCGTCGGCCTGAGCCGCCACCTCGGGGACGTAGCGGCGCACGGCCTCCCACACTTCCTCGGGGGGGCGGGCGTCAACGCCGAAACGTTCGCACACGAAGCGCTTCAAGGCGCGAATGGCGATGGGCCGGTCGTCGCCCAGCCAGGCGCCGCGCTCGTCCACTCGCGGGATCCGCCCGCGCCGGCAGGCGGCTTCGCAGGGCGCACCGCACACCCGCCCGCAGATGGAGGCGAAGGGGTTCGGACCGCGGGCGATGAGGTACGCCTCCTCGAAGCGGCCGGCGGCGATGGCGCGCACGTAGCCGCGGGCGTCGGTGTGCACCGGGCAGGCCTGCTGGCAGGAGATGAGGGCCCGGTGGTACCCCTCGTCGGGGACGGCGACGCGCAGGCTGGGCAAGGCGTGAGCCTTCACGGCCGCTCCTCCCTTGGCCCATCGTCCCAGGGCAGCGCTCCGTCCAGCTCGGCGAGGGTCACCGTGCGCAGAAACTCCAGGTACCGCTGGCGCACCTCCTGGAAGCGGTGGTGGGCGGGGCAGGGGCTCTCGTCGGAGCACGCGTGCACGGTGCCCAGCAGGCAGGTCAGGCTGTCCTGCGGTCCGTCGAACAGCTCCACCACCTCCAGGAGCGTCACCTCCTGCGGCGCGCGGGCCAGGCGGTAGCCGCCGTTGACCCCGCGCGTCGCCTGGACGATCCCAGCCCGCGCCAGGGACGCCAGTATTTTCGAAAGGTAGCTCATGGGCACCCGTGCCCTGACGGAAAGCTCCCGCGCCAGGATCGGCAGATCGGACCGCTGCCGGTTGAGGCTCAAAAGGGCGCGAACGGCGTGGGCAGCGGTGGTGGAGAGCATTCCTGACTTCCTTATCCAGAAGTCTAGAAGGCAACCTTCCCGCTGTCAACCCCCCACGAAGGTGACCTGCGCCAACGTCCTTGACACCCTCCCTCGCGGCGGGGGCGCGAGTCCTGGTGCTATCATTGGTATAACTCAGCCCGAGGCACCCGGAGGGTGCGCCCGGCAGAAGGGGGGAATATGTTCCGAAGAGCCATCCTGCTGCTGGTCGTGGCGCTCGCCGTACCCACGCTCGCCTACGGCGACAAGCGCGACATCACGGTGGTGAACAAGACCGGCAAGCCCATCTACAGCCTCTACATCTCACCGGTGGAGGTGGACGACTGGGAGGAAGACGTTCTTGGCGTGGACGTTCTGGAAGACGGCAAGAGCGTCGACGTGCACTTCTCCGGCTACGCCAAGGACCAGTGCAACTTCGACATCCTTGCCACCAACGAGGATGGCGACGAATGGTTGCTCACCGACGTGGATCTCTGTCAGGTGTCGACCATCATCATCACCGCCAAGTACATCCGCGCGAAGTAGCGGCCCAGCGACCCCCCGCGGCGGCCGCCTGGCCCACCGGCCGGCGGGCCCGCGCCCCCCACCGTCGGAGGTCCCGCGGAGGGGGTCCTTGCGCCAACGTTACACTGGTGCCGTGACGTTGCCGCACTGGGGCACGGTCGTGGTGGGGGTGGCAGGCTTTTCCGGGGCGGGGAAAACCACGCTCCTGTGCCAAGCGTTGCCCAGGCTCTTGGCTCAGGGGCTTGCCGTGGCCGTGGTGAAGCACGACGCCCACGGCTTTTCCGTGGACCAACGGGGGAAGGACTCGTACCGTTTGTTTACCGCGGGCGGGGACGTGGTTCTGGTCGGAGAGGAGGCCTTTGCCCGTTTCCAGAAAGCCTCCGGCCCCATCGCCAGCTTGGAAGCCCTGCTCCCGTGGTTGGCTCCCTGGTACGACCTTCTCCTCTTGGAGGGCCACTCCCAAAGCCCCGTACCCAAGGTATGGCTTCAGCACCCGGAAAAGCCGGGGGTCCGAGGGGAGGGTGTGGCGCTGGTCTTGCCCTGGGGCCAAGAGCGCTTGCGCCCTTTTGTGGCCTTTGTGGAGGAGCAGGTGGCGCGGCAACAGCCTCCCCTTTGGGTCGGGGTACTCGTGGGGGGGCGTTCGACCCGCCTGGGAGGCAGAGCCAAACAACTGCTCCCCTTTCGGGGAAAGAGCTTGTTGCGACGGGTGGTGGAGGCGGTGGACGGCTCCGGCGAAAAGGTGGTGTATGTGGGCCACGGCCCTCTCCCAGCCGACGCCCCGCAAGCACCCCAACTGCCAGACCCCCCGGGCTTCGCAGGGCCGGTGGCCGGGATGCTTGCGGCCCTGGCGTGGCAGCCGCGGGCTTTGTGGCTTTTTCTCCCCACCGACATGCCGTTCTTGGGAAAGGAAGCGGTGGACTGGCTGCTTTCCCAACGCCGCTGGGGCGTTTGGGGGGTCATCCCTGTGCTCCCAGATGGCAAACCCCAGCCACTGTTTTCCCTCTGGACCCCCCAAGGCCGCAACCTTCTGGCCACGTGTGCGTGGAAAGGAGCTGGACCGCGGGAGCTTGTGGGCCACCCCAAGGTGGCCGCAGTGCCGGTGCCGGAAGAGCTGGCGGCCCAGCTCCGGGGGGTCAATACCCCTGACGAGTGGCGGGCATTGACCGGGGAAGCGCTTCCTGAGGTTTTCCCAGGAGGTGAGGGGTGACAAGGTGGTGGCTCTTGGGATGGCTCGTGACGTGGGCGTTGCCGGCTTCAGCCCAGGGGGAAGCAGTGGTCAGCGCCGTCAGCGCCATTGCCCCCCACAAGCTGCGGGCCCACGTGCGGTTCTTGTCCCACGATCTGCTGGCACGCCGGGCACCGGGCACCAAGGGTAGCGAGCTCGCTCGGCTGTACCTGGCCGCCTTGCTGGAAAGCTGGGGCTTTCAGGGAGCAGGAGCGGGGGGCAGTCTCTTCCAGCCTTTCCCCATTGTGACGCTGGAAAGCCGGGTGCCCGCCTCGTGGGTGCTTTCCGGTGCCAAAGGGAGATTGGCCTTGCGCTTCAAGGAAGAGTTCATTGCAGCTGCCGGGGTGCAGCAGGAGCGGGCGCAGCTGTCCCAGGCCGAGCTTGTGTTTGTGGGCTACGGCATTCAGGCGCCCGAATACCAGTGGGACGACTACAAAGGGGCAGACCTGCGGGGGAAGGTGCTGGTCTTCCTCAACAACGATCCTGACTGGGAACCGCAGCTTTTTACTGGCGTACGACGGCTGTACTACGGCCGCTGGACCTACAAGTACGAACAAGCGGCCCGCTTGGGCGCAGCCGGTGCCATCATCGTCCACACCACCCCTTCCGCAGGCTATCCCTGGGCGGTGGTGGTGAACTCCTGGACCGGCCCCCAGGTGGGCTTGCCCAACTCCGGGCAGCCTGCGGTCCAAGTCCACGCCTGGGTCACCGAAGACGCTGCCCGCAAGCTTTTCGCCTTGGCGGACCTGGAGTGGGAACAGTGCGTGGCGAAGGCGCGCTCCCGGGATTTACAACCCATTCGTTTGGGGGTGCGCACGTCCTTGACCTTGACCAACCGCCTGTCCCGCGGCTCCGGTGCCAACGTGGTGGGTCTGCTTCCCGGCCAGGATCCGCAGCTTTCCAAGGAATTGGTGATCCTCACCGCCGACTGCGACCACTTGGGGGTGGGTACCCCCGATGAACAGGGGGACGCCATGTACAACGGCGCCGTGGACAACGCCGCGGGCTGTGCCCAGGTACTGGCCATGGCTCGGGCCTTGGCGCAGCTGCCCGGGAAGCCGCGGCGCAACATTCTTGTGGCCTTTGTCGATGGAGAAGAAGCCAACCTCCTGGGATCGGCGTGGCTCGCCACCCACCCTCCCGCACCTCCCACGCAGCTGGCCGCCGTGATCAACGTTGACGGCGGCAACATCTTTGGGCGCACCCGAGATGTGGCCCAGGTGGGGCGGGGAAAGTCCACCCTGGATGCGGTCCTGAAGGGGGCGGCAGCCATCCAGGGGCGAAAGGTGGTGGATGAGCGCTTTCCCGATCGCGGCCATTTCTACCGCTCCGATCACTTCAGTTTTGCCCAGGTGGGGGTGCCCGGGTTCTACTTCACATCGGGGGTGGAGTTCATCGGCCGGGAACCTGGATGGGGGGAGGCCACGCTCAAGGAGTGGGAAGCCACACGGTACCACCGGCCGGCCGATGAGTTGGAAGCCTGGTGGGATTTCTCCGGGATGGTGGAAGACGCCCAGCTGGGTCTGCTGTGCGCGTGGGCCCTGGCCAACCAGGAGCAGCTCCCCCAGTGGCTGCCCGGCGACGAGTTTGCCCCCCTGCGGGCCCACGCGCCGGCTCACCTGGAGAAGTGACCATGCTCTCCCCGAACCACGCCCAGCAACTCTTGGCCCAGCGGGTGGCAGCGCTGCCACCCAGAAAGCTGTCATTGGGGCGAGCCAGGGGCTTGGTCTTGGCCCAGGAGGTGGTGGCCCGGGAGAACTACCCAAAGGTGTCGGTGGCGGCCATGGACGGCTATGCCCTGCGCCGGGCCGATGGCGGCGCGCCACTGCCCGTGGCGTTCACGGTGGCTGCCGGGGATTGGCCGCCGCCTCTCCCCCAGGGCAGCTGCGCCCGCGTTTTCACCGGCGCCCCCGTACCGGAAGGGGCGGACACGGTGGTGGAGCAGGAGCTCGTCGAGCACCAGGCGGGGGATCGGGTCTCGATCCCAGGCTCGGTGGAACCAAGCCGCCACATCCGGTACGGGGGGGAGGTGTTTGCTCCAGGTACGGTGCTTGCCCAGCCGGGCCAGGTGCTTTCCCCGCCGCGGCTTGGCCTGCTGGCAGCGGCGGGCACAGGGACGGTTTGGGTCCATCCCCGGCCAGCGGTGGCGCTGGTGGTCACCGGCAGCGAGGTGAAGCGGCGGGGGCGGGCCGGGGTGCGGGACAGCAATGGCCCTCTTGTGACCGCGTTTTGCCACAGCTTGGGGCTTCCGTTGGGCTTTCGGTCCACAGTGGCCGATCAACGGGAATCTCTCACCGCAACCCTGGCCCACGCCTTGAGCCGCGCCCACCTGGTGCTCACCACGGGCGGCGTGTCCGTGGGCGATTTGGACTTGGTTCCCGAAGTGGTGAAGGCCCTGGGGGGCGACGTCCTCTTTCACGGCGTGGCCATGCAGCCGGGAAAACCGATCTTTGCTGCCGCCTTTGGCGACAGGTTCCTGTTGGGCCTGCCGGGCAACCCGGTTTCCGTCTTGGTGGGCTTTCGCATCTTTGCTTGGCCCACCGCCCGGGCCCTGGCCGGGGACCCCACGGCCTTTGCCGAGCCCTGGTGGTCCCTGCCCCTTGCTCGACCGGCGGAGAACCCGGGCCTGAGGACCCAGTTCCGTCCCGCCCGGCTGCATCCCCACAACAGGGGGCTTTCCGTGGAAGTGGTGCCCTGGAAAGGCTCCCACGACGTCCTGGCGGCCGGCCAAGCCCAAGCTCTGGTGCGTCTGGAAACCCAAACGGCCTACCCTGCTGGCACCGAGGTGCCGGTCTTGCCCCTGATGCCCTGGGGCTTCTAGGCGTGCGCTCAGTTCACGGAGAGGTTGCGTTCTCTTGAAAAAGGCGCCACACTAAAACCGTCTCCGACTTGCGCCGCCTAACGGGCGACCCACGGCGACGCAAGCGGTGGGCACCCGGCACTACGGCCGAGCGCGCCCCCGTCAGGCCGAACGCCTTTTTCTGGCAGGGTCCGCAGGCCGCGCAGTGGCGGGCGGGGCCCCAAGGGCCGCCCTGGAAACGGGGCGACCTCCCGGCTTTGGAAAGGAGGCACCATGGCCGACACGGACCTCCCTCGATTCCCCTTCCCGTCAGGACCTCGCCTCTTGCGCATTTCCCTCACCGACCGCTGCAACTTGCGTTGCCGCTACTGCATGCCCGCCCAAGGGGTGGCCTTTATTCCCCATCACGCCTTGCCTTCCCTGGAAGAGCTGGCGGCTGCAGTGCAGTTTTGTGTGTGCCACCTCCAGGTGCGGCGGGTCAAACTCACCGGCGGGGAGCCTTTGGTGCGCCGGGGCGTGGTGGAGTTCGTCCGCGCCCTCAAGACTCTGCCCGAAGTGGAGGAGATCTCCCTCACCACCAACGGCACCCGGCTGGCTGCCCTCGCCCAAGAATTGCGTGAGGCAGGCTTGGCGCGGGTCAATATCTCCCTCGACACCTTGGACCCCCAGCGCTTTGCCCACCTCACCCGCGGGGGCAAGGTGGAAGAGGTCCTGGCGGGCATTGCCGCCGCTCGCGAAGTCGGCCTGGCTCCGGTGAAGCTCAATGCGGTGCTGCGGGCTTCGAGCTTCCGGGAAGACGTGCCCGCTTTGCTGGATGTTGCTGCAGCAAGGCAGCTCGAAGTGCGCTTCATCGAGCTCATGCGCACCGGCACCGAAAAGGCCTGGGCCGATGGGGAATTCGTTGCAGCCCACGAGGTGCAGGAGTACCTGGCCCAGCACACCACCTTCCAACCCCTCGACGGCGAGCGCCACGCCTCTGCCCGCAGGAGCCTGGCCCAGTGGCGAGGAAGGCCGGTGGTGGTGGGCTGGATTACCCCCATTTCCCACAGCTTTTGCCAGGCCTGCAACCGTTTGCGTCTAGACGCCCAAGGGCGCCTGCGCCGCTGCCTCATGGACCCCCACGCCGTGCCCCTGGTCCAACTCCTCGCCCAGGGGGAAGGGGTCGCTCTGGCCGCAGTGCGTCCGTATCTCGCAGGAAAGGTGCCCCCTTGGGCCATGGACAGTGCGCTCCCCATGAGCGCCGTGGGAGGCTAACCATGGAGGAGCTTACTCACCTGGATGCCCAGGGCCAGGTCCGCATGGTGGACGTGGGAGGTAAGACCCCCACCCCCAGACGAGCTGTGGCTGCCGCCACCTTGGTGGTGGGAAAAGACATTGCCCACGCCATTCGCCAGGGGAACACTCCCAAAGGGAACGTGTTTGAAACCGCGCGCGTGGCGGGCATTGCTGCCGCCAAGAAAACCTCCGAGCTCATCCCCCTTTGCCACCTCTTGCCCCTGGACCATGTGGCGGTGGACTTCGAGCTTGTGGACGAGAAGGTCCACATTCGCGCCGAAGCGGCTGCCTTTGCCCGCACGGGGGTGGAAATGGAAGCCTTGGTGGCCGCTGCGGTGGCCGGCTTGACCCTGTACGACATGCTCAAGGCCCTGGGCAAGGGGATGATGCTGACGGAGGTCAGGCTCTTGGAAAAACAAGGAGGCACATCGGGGCTTTGGCAGCGGGAGGAAGGCCATGACCGGTGAACTTGTCGCGGTGTGTCTATCGGAAAACAAAGGCACACCGAAAAAGGCAGTTCCAGTGGGGCAGCTTTTGCCCCACTTTGGCTTGGCCGGCGATGCCCACGGGGGAAACTGGCACCGACAGGTGAGCCTCCTGGACGAGCAGGACATCGATTTCATGCGACAGCAAGGCCTCCAGCTGCGCCCCGGGGCCTTTGGGGAGAACTTGGTGGTGCGGGGTTTGGCCCTGGAGGAACTGGGCTTGGGCACCCAGCTTGCCGTGGGGGAGGGGGTGCTGGAAATCACTCAAGTGGGGAAAGAGTGCCACAGCCGCTGCGCCATCTACGTCAAGACCGGGGACTGCATCATGCCCCGGGCGGGGCTTTTTGCCCGGGTGCTCCAGGGAGGCCAGGTGCGGCCGGGGGATACGGTGCGGGTGACAAAGCGCATCCCACGGGACTGCCCCACAGCCGCGGTGATGACCGTCTCCGACTCGGCAAGCCGGGGAGAAGCCCAGGATCTTTCGGGGCCGGCGTTGGTCTTTCTGGTGGAAGGCCGCCTGGGGTGGCCCGTGGTGGAAACCGTACTGGTGCCCGACGAGGTGGCTGCCATTCAAAAGGCCCTGCAGGAGTTGGCGAGCCGCGGTGTCAGCCTCATCCTCACCACCGGGGGGACGGGGTTGGGCCCCCGGGATGTGACCCCTGAAGCCACCCGCGGCGTCCTCCAGCGGGAAGTGCCCGGTTTGGCGGAAGCCATGCGGGCGGCTTCCGCTGTCAAGACCCCTCGGGCTTGGCTGCAGCGGGGAGTCGCTGGGGTCCTGGGGCGCACCCTCGTCCTCAACCTCCCCGGCAGCCCCCGGGCGGCCCAGGAAAACCTGGAGGTGGTGCTCCCCCTCCTGCCTCATGGGGTGGCTCTGCTTCACGGGGAGACCGCGCACCCCGCCACCGACCGGGAGCGCCAGCTCGCCCCGTGATCCGAACCGTTCGGCCTGGCCTGGCGTGGGGGTACGTGGTCTTGGGGTCGCGAGGGCGAGCTCCAAGAAGCTCTGGCGCTGGCGTTGCCCGGCGAGATCGACGCACGGGACACGGCTAACGAGCCACCAGTGGGGAGTTTCCTCACGAGCGTCGACTCGAGCGGGGCGGGGCCTTGACAGGCGAGGCGAACGTTGGTACAACGCACGGCGATGACGCACCGTGCCCTCGCCCGTATGGTCATGTGCATGCGACCCAGGCGGGCGAGGTGTGTCGCTCGGTAGCGCGACGTTTTCACGAGCCACCCCGACCCGCGAGCCAGCCTCGCGGGTCGTTCGTTTCTGGCGGTACGAACTCGAAAAGGAGCAGCACCATGCGAATGCGTCACCAGCACCCGGCCCTGACCACCGTGGCACGACCCGTGCCCCACCGCTTCGAATCCGCGGAGAAACCGCGAGAAAGGTTGGTACCCCATGGAGATCCGCCCGGAACACCGCTATAGGTTCGAAACCCTGCAGATCCACGCGGGCCAGGCGCCCGACCCCACCACCCGCGCCTGCGCTGCGCCCATCTATCAGACCTCGTCGTACACCTTCGAGAGCGCCGACCACGGCGCCCGCCTCTTTGCCCTCGAAGCAACCGGCAACATCTACTCCCGCATCGGCAACCCCACCGTGGAGGTGTTCGAGCGCCGCATGGCGGCCCTCGAGGGGGGAGTGGCGGCCGTCGCCACGGCGAGCGGCCAGGCCGCCCAGTTCCTGGCCCTCGCCACCCTCGCCGAGGCGGGCGACAACATCGTCTCCTCCACCGCCCTCTACGGCGGCACCTTCAATCAGTTCAAGGTGGCGTTGCCCCGCCTCGGCATCGCCGTGCGCTTCGTGGACGCCGACGACCTCGCGGCGGTGGCGGCCGCCATCGACGAGCGGACCCGCGCCCTGTACGTGGAGACCATCGGCAACCCCGCCTTCGCCATCCCCGACCTGCCCGCCCTCGCCACCCTCGCCCACCGACACGGGGTACCTCTGGTGGTGGACAACACCTTTGGTTGCGCGGGCTACCTCTGCGCCCCCATCGCGCACGGCGCCGACATCGTCGTGGCCTCGGCCACCAAGTGGATCGGCGGTCACGGCACCTCCCTCGGCGGGGTGGTGGTGGATTCGGGCCGGTTCGACTGGCGAGGCGGGCGATTCGCTGCCTTCACCGAGCCCTCCCCGGGCTACCACGGCCTTCGCTTTGCCGAGAGCTTCGGCGCCGAAAGCCCCCACGGCAACGTCGCCTTTGCCGTCCGTGCCCGGGTGGAGGCGCTCCGCGATCTCGGCGGTTGCCTCTCCCCCTTCAACGCCTTCCTCCTGCTCCAGGGGCTGGAGACACTGTCGCTCCGGGCCGAGCGGCACTGCGCCAACGCCCTGGCGCTGGCCCGCTGGCTGGAGGAACACCCCGACGTGGCGTGGGTGTCGTACCCGGGCTTGCCCAGCCACCCTCACCATGAGCGAGCCCGTCGCCTCCTCCGCCACGGCTTCGGCGGCGTGCTCACCTTCGGCATCGTCGGCGGCGCCGAGGCAGGGCGCCGGTTCATCGACGCCGTGCGTCTGGCCCAGCACGTGGCCAACGTCGGCGACGTCCGCACCCTGGTGATCCACCCCGCCAGCACCACCCACCAGCAACTCAGCGAGGCCGAGCAGCGATCCAGCGGCGTCACGCCGGACCTCATCCGCGTCTCGGTGGGGCTGGAACACATCGAGGACATCGAGGAGGACTTCAGCCAGGCCTTTGCCCTGGCCCGGAGCGGGAGGGCCGCATGATCGCCGGCCGCATCTCCCGCGAGACGCGCTTCCACCGCCTTGCCTCTCCCTTCGTCCTCGAGTCCGGCGCCACGCTCATGGACGTCACCGTGGCCTACCGCACCTGGGGGGTGCTCGATCCATCCCGAAGCAACGCCGTCCTCGTCTGCCACGCCCTCACCGGCAGCGCCGACGCCGACGGGTGGTGGCCGGCCCTCTTCGGCCCCGGCCGGCTCCTCGACCCCGCTGACACGTTCGTCGTCTGCAGCAACGTCCTGGGAAGCTGCTACGGCACCACCGGACCGCTGTCGCCGGCGCCCCACGGGTCGGGGGCGTGGGGGCCGGAGTTTCCCGCCATCACCGTGCGCGACATGGTGGCGCTGCAGCGGCAGCTCCTCGCCGCGCTGGGAGTCCGGCGGTTGCGCCTGGTGCTCGGCGGCTCCCTGGGTGGGATGCAGGCCCTCGAATGGGCGGTGAGCTTCCCGGAGTTGGTGGAGCGCGCGGCTGTCATTGCCGCACCGGCGCGCCACTCCGCCTGGGCCACCGCCCTCTCCGAGGCGCAGCGGGCCGCCATCCGGGCGGACAGCCGCTTCCGGGAGGGCCGCTACTCCCCCACCGACCCCCCCCGGGCCGGCCTGGCAGCCGCCCGCATGGTGGCCATGTGCACCTACCGCTCCCCTCAGGGACTGGCCGCGCGCTTCGGCCGGGAACTCGCCGGCGACGGCTCCTTCGCCGTCGAGCACTACCTGCGGGGGCACGGCGAAAAGCTGGTCGCCCGCTTCGACGCCAACGCCTACATCACCCTCACCAGGGCCATGGACAGCCACGACGTGGCGCGCGGCCGCGGCCCCCTCCCTGCGGTCCTCGCCGAGGTGCGGCTGCCGGTGCTGGTGGTGGCCATCGACTCGGACGTGCTCTACCCCTTGGGCGAGCTCGACGAGCTTGCCCGGGCGCTCCCCAACGCCGAGTTCGAGGTGCTTTCGTCTCCCCACGGCCACGATGCCTTCCTCATCGAGGCTGCGACGGTGGAGCGGCTGGTGCGGGCGTTCGTGCACAGAACCCGGGCCGAGACCGGCCTGGGGGAGGGAGGTGCCCGATGCGCGTGATGAAGTTCGGCGGCACCTCGGTGGCGAGTGCCGAGCGCCTCGCCCACGTGGCGTCGCTGGTCGCGGCGGCGGCCGGCACGGAGGACGTGGTCGTGGTGGTGTCGGCGCTGGCCGGGGTGACCGATACCCTGGTCGAGCTCGTGGAACGGGCCCGCGCGGGGCGCCCCCTGGGCGACCGCCTGGCCGCCCTCCGACGGCGCCACGCCGTGGCCCTGGCCGAACTCGGCGGCACGGCGGCCGACGCGCTGGCGATGCACGACATCCTCGCCGAGCTCGAGGGAGAGCTGGCCCGCGCCGCAGCACCGACGCTGCCTGCGGCGAGCCGCGACGCCATCCTCGCCGTCGGCGAACGCGTGAGCCTCGTCCTAACCGCGGCCGCGTGCCGGCGGCACGGGCTCGACGTCGTGCGCTGGGACACCCGTCGCCTCGTCCGCACCGACTCGCGTTTCGGCGAGGCGGCGGTCGACCTCGCTACCACGACCGCAGCGGTCCGCGCTGCCCGAGGGCGGCTCGCCGACGGCAGCGTTGTCGTCGCCACCGGCTTCATCGGCGCCGACGCCCACGGCCGCACCACCACCTTGGGCCGCGGCGGCTCCGACTACACGGCGAGTCTCCTCGGCGCGGCACTTGGTGCGGCGCGGATCGAGATCTGGACCGACGTGGACGGCGTGCTCAGCGCCCCACCGTACCTTGCCGCCTTCGGCAGCACCATCCCCCGCCTGGACTACGACGAGGCCTTCGACCTCGCCCGCTTTGGCGGCAAGGTGCTGCACCCCAAGACCATGGCCCCGGCCGCCGCGGCCGGCATCCCCATCGTGGTCCGCAACACCTTTGCGCCGGAGCACCCGGGCACGGTGGTCGGCCCTCGCGAGCCGGCGCTTCCCGAGGCGGTGCAGGCCGTCTCCCTCCTGGACGACGTGGTTCTGCTCCGGCTGGCCGAGGGCCGGGTCGATGAGGAACGCCTTCGTCGGCTCGGGGCGCTGCCCTGCTCGGGCCCCGGCGCCTTCCCGCCCCTGTGGGTCGCCCCGGGCGCGGTGGCAACGGCGGTGGCCGCCCAGCCCTTCGAGGTACGCCGCGGCGTGACCCTGGTCGCGGTGGTCGGCCGTGCTCTGGCGCGAGGGAGCGCGCCGGCCGCAGCGCTTCGGGCCGCCCTGCGCACCGCCCGCGTCCCGGTCCTCGCTGCCGTGGACACGGGTTCGTGCGTGTCGGCGGCGGTGGTGGTGCCGCGCGGCATGCGGGAGACGGCGGTGCGCCTCCTCCACGACGCGTTCGTGGCAGCACCGCCGGCCGTGGCCGCCGCGGATGGGAGGTGACCAGATGTACCGCACTCGTGTTCGCGTGGCGATCCTGGGAGCCACGGGCGTCGTCGGGCAAAAGCTCGTGACGCTCCTGGCAGCCCACCCCTGGTTCGAACTCACCGCCCTCGCCGCCTCGCCCCGCTCGGTGGGGCGCCGCTACGGCGAGGTCGTCCGCTGGCTCGAGGACCGGCCCATCCCACCGACCATCGCGGCCATGCCCCTTGCTGCCGCCTCGCCCCCCCTGCCCTGCGACCTCGCCATCTCCGCCCTGGACGCCGAGGCGGCGCGGGAAGTGGAGCCGGCCTTCGCGGCCGCCGGCATCCCGCTGTTCTCCAACGCCAGCGCCTTCCGTCGCCACCCGCAGGTGCCCATCGTGGTGCCCGAGGTGAACCCTCACCACTTGGCCCTGGTGGAGCGCCAGGCGTTCGGCGCGGGCTATCTCGTGACCAACCCCAACTGTTGCGTGACCGGCCTGGTCCTGGCCTTGAAGCCCCTCCACGATGCCTTCGGCGTCGAGGCCGTCCAGCTCACCACCTTGCAGGCCCTTTCCGGCGCCGGCTACCCCGGCGTGCCGGCCCTCGACGCCGTGGCCAACGTGGTCCCCTTCATTGCCGGCGAGGAGGAGAAGCTCGAGAGCGAACCGGCCAAGATCCTGGGGCAGCTCGGCGACACTGGCATCGCGCCCGCACCGTTCGCCATCTCGGCCCAGGCTAACCGCGTGCCGGTGCTCGACGGGCATCTCCTCTCCGTGTCGGTGAAGCTGGCCACGCCAGCGAGCCTCGACGAGGTGCGCCATGCCTGGGCCGCCTTTCGGGCTGCCTCGCCCGTCCGCGAGCTCCCCTCGGCACCGGCGGTCCCCCTCGTCCTCACCGAGGACCCCGCCCGTCCCCAGCCGCGGCGCGACGCGCCACGAGGGCGCGGGATGACGGTGACGGTCGGCCGGTTGCGGCGTTGCCCGGTGCTCGACGTGCGCTTCGTGGCCCTCGTCCACAACACGGTGCGGGGCGCTGCGGGCGGGGCGCTCCTCAACGCCGAGCTGGCGGTGGCCACCGGCCGGGTGGCGGCGGTCGAAAGGCCTGCCGCTCCTCCTTCCTTGGCGGCGCTGGCGTGGTGAACGAGGAGCGAACTGGGGCACGGGGGCGAGGCCCGCGACCCCGCAGCGGGCGCAACCGGCGCGCACCGCCCCGACCGCCGGGGCGGCCGCGTCAGGGCTTCCGCACCGCCTCTAGAACTTCCAGCCGAGGCCCAGGTTCACGTTGTCGTAGTCGAAGCGGTGCACCCGGTAGGCCTCGTACTCTCCGAGCAGGAAGAGGTGGCGGTTGAAGTAGACGCGCACCCCGAGCCCGACGTAGGGGTCGCCCCCGTCCAGCTTCTCCTTCCAGGGGAAGGGACCGGCGAGGCGCGCCGTGTACTCCCAGAAGTGGTAGCCGGCCTTGCCGAAGACGGTGAACTTCTCGCTCACCGGGACCTGACCGATGACCCCGACCACCCAGGTGTCGGCGCTGGCCGAGACCTTGACCGTGCCTTGCCGTTCCTCGGCCTTGCCCAGGTCGGTCCGCCCCACCTCGAGGCCGAGGTAGGGGAGGACATCCACGCCCACGACGACCTTGTACCCCCAGCCGTCATCGTCGAGCGACACCCCACCCCGCTGGCCGGCGAAGTTGGCCCAGGTCACGGCGCCACCGGCAAAGAAGCCCGAGCTGTACCCTTGCGCCGATGCCGGCTGCACGCCCATCAGGCACAGCACGAGGAATCCGACCACCACCCCCAACCATCGGCCCGCACGCAGGAACATATGAGTGCCTCCTCTCGAAATGCGCCTCTGGGCGAGAAGTATACCGCTCCTAACCCATGGAGGCGAGCAGCTCGACGGCCCGCCGCAGCCGCCGCCGGCACAGCTCCTTGCCGAGCACCGCCATGGTCTCGAAGAGGGGCGGCGTCGCAGCCCGGCCGGTCACCGCCACCCGCACCGGCATGAAGAGATCGCCCGCCTTCCAGCCCACCGCGTCGGCAAAGGCGCGCAGGGCCGCCTCCAGGCGCTGGCTGTCCCACTCCAGCAGCGGATCGAGGACCTCCTCCAGCAGCCGGTCGAGGACCGCTGCGGTCTCGGCGGGCGTGCGCTGCTTGCCCACCAGCTTGCCGCGAGCCTCCTCGTCGTACGTCACCTCCCCCACGAAGAAGAACTGCGCGTAGGCCATGAACTGTTCGAGGGTGTCGAAGCGTTCGTGGGCGAGGGCGACGACCCGCTCCAGGTAGGCGTCGGCAAGGGCCCAGGTGCGCAGGCGTTGCACCACCTCCGCCGGCGCCAGGCGCCGGATGTAGCGACCGTTGAGCCAGGAGAGCTTGCCGAGGTCGAACACCGGGCCGCCGAGGGTGATGCGCTCGAGGGTGAAGTGCTCGACGAACTCCTCGAGGGTGAACTCCTCGGTGACCCCGTCCGGCATGATCCACCCCATGAGGGCCAGGTAGTTGCGCATGGTCTCGGGGAGGAAGCCGGCTCGGCGGTAGTACTCCAGGGACACCGGGTTCTTGCGTTTGGAGATCTTCGAGCGGTCGGCGTTGCGCAGCAACGGCAGGTGGCAGAACACCGGCGGCTCCCAACCGAAGGCGCGGTAGAGCTGGACGTGCTTCGGCAGGGAGGAGATCCACTCCTCGGCGCGGATCACGTGGCTCACCGCCATCAGCCGGTCGTCCACCACGTTGGCCAGGTGGTAGGTGGGGAATCCGTCGGATTTCAGGAGCACCTGGTCGTCGATCAAGGTGTTGTCGAAGCGCACCTCGCCGCGCAAGAGGTCGTGGGCCACCGTCTCCCCTTCCGTGGGCATGGCCAGGCGGATCACGTGCGCCTCGCCTGCGGTCCGCCTCCGTGCCGCTTCGCAAGGGGCGATGTTCCGGCAGTGGCGGTCGTACCCCATCACCGGCGCCTTGCGCGCCCGTTGCTCGTCGCGCAGGGCCTCGAGGCGCTCCTTGGTGCAGAAGCAGGGGTATGCGGCACCGGCGGCGACGAGACGCTCCACCTCCTCGCGGTAGATGGCGCTGCGCTCGCTCTGTCGGTACGGACCGTACGGTCCCCCCACGTCCGGCCCCTCGTCCCAGGAGAGTCCCAGCCAGCGCAGACTCTCGAAGATCATCCGCTCCGACGCGGGGTTGGATCGCTCGCGGTCGGTGTCCTCGATGCGGAGGATGAACTGCCCCCCGTTCTTGCGGGCCCAGGCGTAGTTGAAGAGCGCCACATAGGCGGTCCCCACGTGGGGATCGCCGGTGGGGCTCGGTGCGATCCGCGTGCGTACGCTCCCGTTCATACTGCACTCCACCGTGGCGGCACAGGCCGCGCCGGAAGTTTAGCAGCCGCACTGCACCGGCGATGTTCGCCTCCCCACGCGGTTGACTCCTGCGCGCCTTGGCCTAGAATATGGTCCCTGCCGTGCTGGGGAGTCGTCCAACGGCTAGGACACGTGACTCTGGATCACGGTATCGGGGTTCGAATCCCTGCTCCCCAGCCACCCGCCACCGCTACCCACGCTGAACCCCCGGCGCAAGGTCCGCCCGCCGCCGTTCGCCCTCGACAGGCTGCGCCCACGCCCTGCCCGAGGCGAGCCTCGTTGCCTGGCCACCCCGCCTCACCGTGGCCGCGGACCGCCGACGACGACCCCCGCACCGGTGACGACCATCCCGAGGGAGGACGCACCCGCGCCCGCACGGACGTGGCCGTCGCCGATGGTGAGCACGCCCACCACCAGCGCTCCGGCCACGCGGCGCCAGCCCCCGGGAGACTCATGGGGAAGCGACCCTCGCTGCCATCCTCCGTCGGGCCTCCCCCACAGCGGGAGCATCGCACGAGCAGCGACACCAACGGGCGCCAGTGATCGCCCCCTTTGCGGCGGCGGCCCGTCCGTGATAGCCTCTGTCGGTCAATCTGAGGCGATGTTCGGACACACCAGCGGCACGGACGGACCCGGCGGGCGCACGACAAGGACCACGGCTGCCCTTCGCGTGGCCGATGCCCTCTACGAGGCGGCCCTCGACCCTGCTCGCTGGCCGGCCGCGTTGGCAACCCTGGCGGGCGAGCTCGGCGCGGCGGCTTCGCTCCTCAGGCGCGGGAGCGGCCACCGTGGCCGCGGCGGCGTGCTGGACACCTTCGGGTTCGAACCCGCCGCCGCCCTCGCCTGTGGCACCGTCGAGGTGGGGAGCGATCCCCTCTGTGCAGCGGCCGAGCGGCACGCCGGCGAGCCCGTGATGACCGGGGTCGAGGTCGCCGTCGAAGCCGTGGCCGCCTCGGAGTTCGGCCGCCTGGTGCTGGAACGCGCTGGTCTCGCCCATGCCCTCGGCGCCGCCTACCGGGCGGCCCCAGATATCTTCTTTTCCCTGTGGTTTTTCCGCCCTCCTGGGACGCCCTTCGGCCCGGCGGACGCGCAAACCCTGGCAGCGTGGCTGCCGCACGTGGCACGGGCCGTTGCCATTCAGGGGCGCCTAGCGGTCGCCGAGCAGGCCCGTGCCGTCTCCTCGGCAGCCTTCGACCTTCTCGCCGTGGGCGCCGTGATGGTGGACGAGGGCGCCCATCCCATCACCATCAATCGCCTCGCGGAGCGCATTCTCGCCGGGGGGGACGGTCTGCGCGTCGAACGGGGGATGCTGTGCGCCGAGTGCCCCGAGGCCACCGCCCGCCTGCACGCCGCCATCCGCGACACCGCCCACGAGGCGGCGGTGGCCGGGCGCACACGGAGCACCGGGCTGCGGGTGGCGAGGAAGGCGCGGGAGAGACCGCTCGATGCCATCGTGGTGTCCCTGGCGCGCCAGAGCGGCAGCACCGAGGTCGCCGGGGCGGCAGCCATCGTGTTCATTTCCGACCCCGAACGCACCCCCATCACCCCTGAACGCTTGCTGCGCGACCTGTACGGCTTGACCCCCGCCGAAACCCGCCTCGCCTTGAGCCTGTCCCACGGCCGCTCGCTCACCGCGGCCGCCGCCCATGTGGGGGTCACCCGCAACACGGCCCACACCCAGCTCGCTGCCATCTTCGGCAAGACCGGCACCGCCACCCAGACCGAGCTGGTACGGCTCCTCCACCGCGGTCCCGCCGCCATTCGGCCCTACGAGGACAGCTCGGAGCTCCTCGCTCCCGTCGACCCGAAAAGCATCCGCCGGCGTCGGCGGTGGCCACGGCGCGGCCCATGGCTCGGGTCGCGCGGACGGCGCGAGGGCCCCTGAGAGTGGGTGTCGTCCAGCCACGCCACCGTCCCGGCGCGCGACACGGCTGCGTCTTGCGACGCCGACGGCAGGCAGCGTCTCGGCGGGCCCAGCGAGCGGCGTCCCGGTCTCCTGGACCCGCCTGGCTCGCGAGGCGCGATCGACGCCCACCGCTCCCGCGGCCCGCAGGGGCGCCCTCGTCCCCAGAAGGTGCGCGGCTTGCGCAGACCAGGCATGCCCCCCCCTTGACCGAGGCGGGAGTCTTCTCCGAACATGCTCGCACGACGGGGGGGCCATGAGCGAAACCAGCGCTCGAATGTCGCGCACGTCCTTTCTCAACTGGCTGCTGGGCACATCCGTGGGCGCCACGGTGGCAGCCGCTCTTTACCCGGTGTTCCGGTACGTAATACCGCCAGAGGTGGCCGAAGCTCCCACCAATCGGGTCTTGGCTGCCAAGCTTTCCGAGCTGCCGCCCAATTCCGGCAAGATCTTCCGCTTTGGCTCCAAGCCAGGAATTTTGGTGCGCACCCCGGCGGGGGAGGTGAAAGCCTTTTCCGCCATTTGCACCCATCTTAACTGCACCGTGCAGTACCGCCCTGACTTTCAGCACATCTGGTGTGCTTGCCACAACGGCCATTACGATTTGCAAGGCAAGAACATCCAAGGGCCGCCACCCAAACCTTTAGAGAGCTATAAGGTGGACATTGTGGGTGACGACATTTACGTCACCCGGGGAGCCTAGCCATGCAACTTTGGTCGCGGATTTGGGCTTGGCTGGACGAGCGATACGACCTTCAACCCCTGCTGGAGTTTGCCCGCAGCAAGGAGGTGCCCCGGCACCGCCATGACTGGGCTTATTATTTTGGTGGGCTCACCCTCTTTTTCTTTTGCATTCAAGTGATTACTGGTATTTTGCTCCTCCTTTACTACCGCCCCACCGCGGAAGCGGCCTTTGAGAGTGTGCAGTTCATTGTGACCCGGGTCCCCTTTGGGTGGCTCGTGCGCTCCATCCACTCTTGGTCGGCCAACTTGATGATCCTCTCCGCCTTCATCCATATGTTTTCGGTCTATTTTCTGGGTGCCTACGGAAAGCCCCGGGAGCTCACCTGGTGGACAGGGGCTGCCCTCTTGCTCCTGGGCTTGGGATTTGGCTTTTCCGGTTACCTCTTGCCCTGGAACGAGCTGGCATTCTTTGCGACCCGTGTGGGCACCGACATGGTGCACAAGGTGCCCCTGGTGGGCGATTGGCTCCTGCGCTTTCTCCGGGGGGGGGAAGATGTGACTGGGGCCACCTTGACCCGCTTTTTTGGTTTCCACGTGGCGGTGCTGCCCATGATGGCCACCGCCCTCATTGCCCTCCATCTCTTGTTCATTCAACGTCAAGGCATGCACACCACCCCTGAGGAACTGAAGCTTCCGCCGCGCAAGTTCTTTCCCAACTTTGTCCTTCGCGAATTCATGGTGTGGCTGGTGGGTTTAGCGGTCTTGGCAGCGCTGGCAGCCTTCTTCCCCTGGGAGTTGGGGCAAAAGGCCGATCCCTTTGCCCCTGCGCCGGCAGGGATAAAACCCGAGTGGTACTTCCTTTTTATGTTTGAGACCCTTAAGTTGCTGCCGGCAGAGATTCTGGGCGTTGAAGGGGAAATCTTTGGCTTGGCGTTTTTCACCCTGGGTGGGCTTTTTTGGTTTCTGGCCCCGCTGTGGGACCAAAAACGGGCGCGGGGAGAGAAGAATCCGTGGGCTATTGCCTTTGGATGGGCTGTGGTGGGCTACATTGCAGTGTTTACCCTTCTGTCCTTCTTGGGGGTGTTCCCATGAGGCTGCGCTTGCTGGCAGTTTTCGGGCTGTTGGGTGTTCCCCTATGGGCCGCGCCCCCTCCGGGAACGGTGGGGGTGCCGGGCAAACCGGCGGCAGACACGTGCACGGCTTGCCACCAAGCGCTGGAAGAGGAGCGACTCCGTCGCCCAGCGGAGCTTGCGGCAGAGGATATCCACCACCGCCAGGGGGTCACCTGCGCCGGTTGCCATGGTGGTGATCCCTCCAAAGAGGACCCCGCCGAGTCCATGGACCCCAAAACGGGCTTCGTGGGAAAGCCAACTCCCCAACAGGTTCCTGAACTTTGCGGTGCTTGCCACGGGGATGCTTCCTTCATGCTCCGCTATGCTCCCAACATCCCCACGGACCAA
>FWPV01002974.1_pt1 | contig 39798 bp, 33 predicted proteins | sample 2228371 | NCBI WGS metagenome assembly FWPV01 (sample SAMEA103939776, study PRJEB20133) | metagenome
TTCTTTCGCTCTGGCAGAAAACTTCTTCATCATCGCCGGACAGAAATCTACCGCGACAATTTTGGTCCGGCCGGCGGCATGGCGATGAAGGTCCCTTGCCATCTCACCCGTACCACTGCATGCGTCAAGCCAGAGGCGGCCGCCCAACTGTCCGGCTAAACGGGCGGCTTTTCGGCGCCAAACAATGTCGAGGCCAAAAGTAAGAATGTGATTGACCAGCTCGTACCGGGGAGCTACTGCGGTGAAAAGCTTTTCCAGATATGCGTTCATCCTTCTGACCCCGCACATAGCTTCCATATTTACAAGATTTCATCGACAATTCCAAGATTTGCCTGGAAGCCCAAATTTGCCGATAGGAAATTTCCCTCCAGCGAAAGGATGGACGAAGTTTATTTTTTTTTGTTAGAATTCTGACCTTCATGAGAATCGACTCATCTTGAAAGGAGGTCCATGTCCAAAATCAAAGCCTGGCGTCTAATCCTCTTTCTGGCTCTTCTTTTTGCCCCGCCGGCCCTTTTTCCGGCCGAACTGCTCCCCACTTACGCTCTGGTAAACTGCCGGATTGTGCCGGTGGGCGGCCCAGCCATCGAGAAGGGAGCCATCGTCATCCGCGGTGGCCTTATTGAATCCATAGGAAATATAGGAATAATAAAGATTCCCGAAGATGCCGAAGTCATCGAGGCGGAGGGACTAACAGCGTATCCAGGTCTGATCTCCGCCCATACGAATTTGTTCATTGAGCCCCAGCGTCCAACCCCCCCGGCGACTCCTTCTGGCCAGGAGGGAGTCCAGGCCGAAGAAAGACCCACCCCTCATCCCGAGCTCCAAGCTTTCAGTCAGCTAAAGCCCAAGAAAACGACCATCGAAGAGTACCATCGTCTCGGCATAACAACCGTGCTTGTGGCACCCGAAACAAGCATTTTCGCCGGTCAGAGCGTTCTTCTCAACCTGAATGGCGAAACGGCTCAAGCCATGGTCATCCGCAACCCGGTCGCCCTCCACGTCCATTTTGTCACCCAGCGCAATGCTTATCCCTCGAGCTTGATGGGCACAATGGCTTACCTCCGGCAGTCCTTCCACGATGCGACCCATTATTCTTTCCACCAATCCCGTTTCCGCCAGCTCGAGAAAGGCATGAAAAGGCCGGAGTACAACCCTTTTCTGGAAGCCCTTATCCCTTATGTCGTCGAAAAAAAGCCCATCGTTTTTCATTGCGCAAACCAGGAGGATATCAAACGTGCCTTGCGGCTGGGTGAGGAATTCCAGCTCAATATCCTCTTGAGTGGGGCGACTGAAGCCTGGCTCGTGGCTGACCTTCTTAAGAAATCCCGCCTGCCCCTGCTTGTCTCCTTAGATTTTCAGCCGCCTCTTTCGAGCGATTATGCCCAAAAAGGAGAAGAGGAGAGGAAAAGGGCCGAGAAGGAGGTCTATCCGGCTAACCCCAAAAAGCTTTTTGAATCCGGCATCCCCTTTGCTCTGACATCATTCGGCCTCGCCAACTCACAAACCATCCTCAAGAACATCCAAGCTGCCATTCAGGCCGGGTTGCCGGCTGAGGAAGCTCTCAAGGCCATGACCATCACACCAGCCAGGTTCTTGGGCGTCGAACGCATCCTGGGGAGCTTAGAGCCTGGCAAAGTGGCTAACATTATCCTGACCAGAGGCGATATATTCGCCGAGAAAACCGAGGTCGAAAAAGTTTTTGTCGATGGGATTCTTTTCCCTGTCGAGAAAAAAGCAGCCGGCCCGGCAGCGCCTGCTACTTTCAACCTCAGCGGTACATGGAGAGCAAGCGTAAGCAGCCCTATGGGAGAGATGGAAATGACGATGCAGATTGAACAGCAGGGAAGCGAAGTCAAAGGTTTCCTGCAGAGTGAGATGGGCCGCTGGGAAATCGAAAACGGAGTCCTGAGCGGCAACGAACTCCGCTTTTCCATCTCGGCCATGATCATGGGCCAGACAATGGATATGGCCTTCAGCGGACGGGCCGAGAAAGAGACCATCCAGGGAACTATCTCCACACCCATGGGAAACGCCGAACTGCGGGCCACTCGCTTGCCTGGAGAAGGAAGCTGAAGGAGGGGGAAGATGAGCGTCAAGAAAAGATTCATCGTCGTGGCCCTCGTTCTTTTCTTTGTCTTTGCCGCCTCATCGAGCTGGGCCAAGGGAAATCTTCTGATCAAGAATGGAACCATCCTGACTGTAAGTCGGGGAACTATCCCTAAGGGGGATGTTTTGATTCTGGATGGCGTCATCCGCCAGGTAGGAGAAAACATCCAGCCTCCCCCTGGCGTCCAGGTGATTGACGCCTCTGGAAAATTCGTCTTGCCCGGGATTATCGACTCCCACACCCATATCGCTCTCTCCGGAACAAACGAGATGGGCGATGTCATTACCGCCGAGGTCGATATGGCAGATGTCATCCATCCTCGGGACCTTTCTATCCTGACCGCGTTGAGCGGCGGGGTGACGATGGTTCACACCCTACACGGGAGCGCTAACCCGATTGGCGGGCGGAATGTTACCTTAAAGCTCAAATGGGGCCGACCAGCCGAGGAAATGCTCGTCCATCAGGCGACACCGACCCTGAAGTTTGCTCTTGGAGAAAACCCTAAGCAAGCCAACCGGCCGAGCACCACAGCTCCGCCTCGCTACCCGGCTTCTCGAATGGGGGTTAACGCCATTATTCGCCGCGAGCTGCTCCGGGCTAAAAACTACATCGAGCAGTGGGAAAGATACCAACGGGCTACAAAATCCAAGAACCCTCCGCCCGGCCTCCTCCCGCCGCGCCGCGACCTCAGGTTGGAAACCCTGGCCGAATTGCTCCGCGGCCGGCTCGTCGCTCGTTGCCATTCTTATCGGGCAGACGAAACCCTCGAATTCATCAAACTCTCCAAGGAGTTTGGCTTCAAGGTGGCCTGTTTCGAGCACATTCCGGAAGCTTATAAAATCGTCCCGGAGCTCGCCGCCGAGGGAATCGGGATTTCTGTCTTCCTCGACAATTGGGCCTATAAAGTTGAAGCCGAGGAAGGGATTGCCCCGATGGTCGCCTATTGTGCGCAAAACGGAATTCTTGTTTCCATCAATTCCGATAGCAGCGAACGGATCCGGCGCTTGTTCAACGACGCCGCCAAGGCGATCAAGTATGGTGGCCTGTCCGAAGAAGAGGCGCTCAAGCTCATCACCCTGAACCCCGCCATCCAGCTTGGAGTCGAAAAAATGGTCGGAAGCATCGAGGTGGGCAAAGACGGGGATGTAGCCATCTTTTCCGAGCATCCGTTAAGCGCTTACACCCGTTGTGAAAAGACCATCATCGAGGGTGAAGTTTATTTTGACCGCGACCTCTACCTCCAGGAGCGCCAAGAAAAAGAGAAGGCTGCCAAGCAGCCGTCCCAGCCAAAAAAAGGAAGGTGAGCCATGAAAGGGAAGGCCATAGTTTTTGCTCTTATTTTAGGAGCTCTTGCTCATTCTGTCCTGGCCAATCCGCAGGGGGAGTGGCTGGCCATTAAAGGCGCCCGCATCATTCCTGTTGTGGGAGAGGACATTGCCGAGGGAACCATTGTCATCAAACGGAACGAGATTGAAGCAATCGGAAAAGACATTTCCATTCCGGAGGGGGCCAAAATAATCGATGCCTCTGGACTCTGGGCCTTTCCCGGAATGATTGATTGCTACTCTTTTCTCGGATTATCTGAGATCAGCTCCGTAGCAGCCACCATCGATTACCGCGAAACCGGAAGGGTAAACCCACAGGTCCGCTCCGTTGAGGCCCTGAGGCCAGATTCGATGCACATCCCGATCACCCGCTCAAACGGCATCACCGCCGCCCTCATCGTTCCCAGCGGAGGGCTCATTGCCGGTCAGAGCGGTCTCATCCGACTGGCTGGCTGGACTCCAGCCGAAATGGTCATCAAGAGCCCGGTGGCCATGCACGTCGAACTTCCTGCTCTTGGTCGGGCGGGGTTCAGGCGCCAGCAGCAACCGAGGGAGGAAGCCTCCAAACAAATCCAGGAGATTAAGGACTGGCTGAAAAAAGCCCGGCTATACGGAAAAAGAAAACAAGCCGCCAATCGAAATCTTCTCCTCCCTCTTCCCGATTTCGACGAAAAGCTCGAATTCCTTGTGCCGGTCGTGACGGGTGAATTGCCGTTGATGATCTCTGTCTATGGAGAAAAAGATATCCTGGAGGCAATCCAGTTCGTTCAGGAAGAAAAATTAAAAGCTATCTTTTTTGGCGTCACCCAGGGGTGGAAGGTGGCTGAAGAAATTGCCAGGGCTCAAATTCCGGTCGTTTTTGGCTCTTTATATGAAATGCCCCCTTCCTGGGAGGATGGATACGACGCCCTCTACCGGAATCCTTCTGTCCTCCACCAGGCTGGGGTCAAAATTGCATTTTCATCGCAAAGCGCAAGCCTGGCTAAGGACCTGCCTTATCACGCGGCCAAAGCAGCGGCTTTTGGCCTCGACCGCCGCGAAGCCCTCAAGGCAGTTACGATTAATGCGGCAGAAATCCTAGGAGTAGGTGAAATGATGGGCAGTCTGGAAAAAGGAAAGCTGGCCAACATCGTCCTCACCGACGGAGACCTTCTCGAGCTCAGGACAAAGGTCCACAAAGTTTTTATCGACGGTCAAGAGATTGACCTCTCCAGCCAATATACTGAGCTTCTTGAGAAATACAAGCCAAGAACCAAGCCAAAAAAATAGGGCGACTTAAGGCAGGGATAAACGAAGAAAGGAGGGAGAAAGATGAAAAAAGGAATTCTTGCGATTCTGGTATGGATTTTGTCCCTGGGCCTCCTTGCTTCCAACGAAACTGGACAAACAAAGCCTGTTGTCCAACCTGAATATGACATTTTGATCAAGAATGGGCTTGTCTTCGATGGCTCGGGGAATCCAGCCCAAGCTCTCGACGTGGGAATCAAAGGCGATACCATTGTCAGAGTCGCCGCGGGCTTGCGCGGCCGGGCGGCTAAGATGATTGACGCCCGCGGCCGCTATGTGACCCCCGGCTTTATCGACCTTCATACTCACGTGGATGAGGGGATGTATTTTCGGGAAAACCGGGCCTGTCTCAATTATCTGCTTCAGGGAGTGACTTCAGTCGTGGTTGGCCAGTGTGGGGGGAGTGCCTGGCCCATCTTCGAAAAAGCAGAGGACCTTATCAAAACCTGGTCTGAAGAGGGTATCGGTCCGAATGCGGCCCTCCTCGTTGGTCATGGCCAGGTTCGCCAGCTGGTCATGGGTCTTGAGAATCGCGCCCCAACTCCGCCGGAGCTTGAAAGGATGAAAGCTCTGGTTAAGGAGGCCATGGAGCAAGGCGCCAGCGGTATCTCGACCGGTTTGATCTACGTCCCGGGAACCTATGCTCGAACTGAGGAAATCATCGAGCTGGTCAAAATTGTTGCTCCCTATGGCGGTATTTACCATTCCCATATCCGGAATGAGCGAGAGAAACTGCTCGAAGCTATCCAAGAAGCTATCGAGATATCAGAAAAAACAGGTGTGCGGGCCCACATATCCCATTTTAAGGTCCTTGGCAAATCCAACTGGGGACTGGTCAAAAAAGCCTGTGAGCTCATTGAGGCTGCCCGAGCCCGGGGCGTGAAGCTCACGGCTGACCAGTATCCCTACCGGTTTTCCAACGGCTACCCCTACCGACTTCTCGTCCCGCGCGAGGCCTGGCTGGGTGAAAAGCCGGCTCCCGGTCTGAGCATAGAGGACATCATCCACGTGCTCGATTATCTCCGCGACGCCGAACTCCTGGCCTTGTATAAAAAAATAACTCCGTTTTTTCCTCCTTCGGCCAGCCATGAACAGTTCTTAGCTGAGCTGCCGCGTCAGCGGCTGGTCACTCTGGTCGCCCGGAGCCTGGTTGACTTCGATTCCTTTCATGGACCGGAAAACGAAAGGGAAAGACGGTTCTTTATCGACCGGCTCCGGGACCCGGCTGAAGCAGAAAAAATCCGCCGTCTCGTCCGCCAGAGCATCGAGGAATCGGTCGGCGCCGAAAATATCGTCGTCGGGGTTGCGGTCGAGAAAAACCTCGAGGGAAAAACCCTGGCTGAGGTGGCTGCGCTCAAAGGCAAGGCTATCGAGGATGCGGCTATTGAGCTCGACCTCATGGGCGCGAAATGCATCCCCCTCCAGATGAGTGAGGAGGATATCGAGTTCATCATGAAGAAGGATTATGTTGGGACTGGGAGTGATGGGACCGCCCCTTTTTATGGAATTGGGTGGCCTCATATCCGTTCCTACTCGACTTTCCTTCATAAAATCAAGAAATACGCTCTCGAACGCAAGGCCATCTCGCTGGCCCACGCCATCCGCTCCCAAACGTCGCTACCGGCGGCGATTATGAACTGGAGCGACCGCGGCTGGGTCAAAGAAGGATACCGCGCCGACCTCGTCGTCCTCGATATAAAAAATATCCGGACGCCAACTTCAATCTCCAACCCCCATCAATATTGCCACGGAGTGGATTACCTAATTATCAACGGCCGGCTGGCCATCGAGAAGGGAAGATGGAATGGCGAGCTTCCTGGCCGGGTGCTCAAGCTCAAGCAATCCTAAGCCCTGGTTTCAGATGCAGCCGGGCGAGGGAGTGAGGAGGAGACCGTGGCCACTCCACCAAAAAATCCCAGCAGAAAAAAGGGAGAGCTAATCCCGAAAGCGTCCGATAGAAATCCGGCGGCGAGCGACGCCGCGGCTCCAGAGACCATCTGGATATTCGAGACAATGCTAAAAGCTTGAGCCTGGTTTCGAGAGGGAACGGCATTCCCAACATAGGATTGGAGGGCAGGATAGATAAGGAAAAGAAACGTTCCGAACAGGAATAGCCCGGCCAGAGCAAAACCAGGGACTGGAGAAAAGCCCAGAAGAAGAAGACCAAAAGTCGCGCCTCCAAACCCGGCCCGATACACTCTCAACCTGCCCCAGGCCCGGCTGAGCGAGCCGAAAAGATAGGTCATCACTGTGCCCAGGCCGATCCAGAGGGCCATAAGAACGCCTGTCTTGCCCATAGAAATATGGAACTTGTGGTGGAGAAGGGAGGGAGCAAAATAGACCGTCGTCCCCCAGGAGGCCCCGCCAAAAATGAAACCCAAAACATAGGGCCTTACCCGTTTCAATGTCTGGCCCCAGGATGCCCATGTGAACCTGGAGGGGGAGCCAGTCGCCCGCCCGTCTTCCTCGCCCGTGGAAAAAGAAATTTTTCGGATAAGGAGATAACTAGCCAGGCCAAGAAGAAAACAAGCTGCTGCCCATGACTGGACGGGCAGAACCCAGCCGAAAGTCTGGGCCAAGTAACCTGTTGAAATAAAAGCCAGGAAAACGCCAAAATTCCCCGAGCCACTTTGCACGCCCATGGCAAAGTCGATTCCCTCGCTCGGATGAGAGCGAGAAACCCAAGCCAGGCCGAGCGTGTGATAGAAGCTGTCAAAGACGCGGAAAAGGAGGTATAAAAGCAGCAGAATCCAATAACCAGAAGCCATGGAAATCAGGATTAAGGTGATGGAAATGCCAACAAAGCTGACCACGAGCAGAGGTTTGTAGCCAACTTTCATCGATGCCTGGACAACCAGAATCTGGAAAAGGAAAGTCGTGAGCAAGCCAAGATTCGAAAGAATTCCCATCTGGGCGTAAGTGTGGATGAGGAACTGCTGGCTGTAAAGGAGCGGGAAAATCATCGGCACGACAACTGTCGCCGAGTCATTGAGCGCATGGAAAAGGGAGGCCGAAATAAGAATCCGGCTTTCTTTGGTCACAGCTCATCCTTTTATCCCAAGGCTTCCTCCTTGTCAAACTCATGGGAAAGCCCCAAGTTTGTCAATAGCCAATAGGCAATTTTCTTCAAGCGATAAGGCTTGACTTTGCAAGAGATTATCTTGATAGCAAGAGCAATCAAGGGGCGCCGGGGGTGAACCGCGACAGGACCCGTCGGGTGATTCTATCGGCAAATTTCGGGCCGCTCCCAGCGTTTGATGCCACCCCTCTTCTAAAATAATCAATAAAAAGTCGGCTCAGAGGGCAGAGGTCGAGCCTCGACCGGACCCCCTCGCGTTCTCACATCGGCGAATTCGTGAAAGGCGGTTGAATCTTTGCCCCAAGTCAAGTATTTTAATGAGCATGAAATTTTTCGAGGAGGCTTCAAGAATGCAGAGACTATCGAGGAGGAGTTTTCTTCAAGCTGGCCTGGGTATGACAGCCCTATCACTCAGCGGTGGCCAAAAGCCGGTCTTTTCGCTCCCTCAGAGTGGCAAATCCGTTGGTCCGTGTGTCGTCGCGAGCGGGAATGGCCTCAGAGCCACAGCCAAAGCCATGGAGCTTATCGAGAAGGGAGCTGACCCTCTGGATGCTGTCATCGCTGGGGTCAACATCGTCGAAGAAGACCCGGAAGACAGGTCGGTCGGATACGGCGGGCTGCCTAACGAAGAAGGGGTTGTTGAGCTCGATGCCTCAGTTATGCATGGCCCGACCCATAACGCCGGGGCAGTGGCTAGCCTGAGGAATATCAAAACCCCCTCCAGGGTAGCCAAGCTGGTTATGGAAAGAACCGACCATGCGCTTCTCGTCGGCGAGGGGGCGCTCAAGTTTGCCCGCGCTCACGGCTTTCAAGAAGAAAACTTGCTGACCGACCGAGCAAGAGAAATCTGGCTGCGCTGGAAAGAAACGCTCTCCGACCGCGATAATTGGTTTCCGCCGAAGATGGATAAACTCGCCGCCGAACTCCAGCCTTATGTTTCTTCCTACGGGACGATCAACTGCATCGCCCGCGATGCCGCCGGCAACCTGGCCGGAGTCACGACCACCAGCGGTCTGGCTTTCAAGATTCCCGGCCGGGTGGGAGATTCACCGATTATCGGAGCCGGCCTCTATGTCGATAACGATGTTGGCGCAGCCGGCTCCACGGGCAGGGGAGAGGCGAATATTCTCAGCTGCGGAAGCTACATGGTCGTCCAATTCATGGCCGCTGGCGCATCCCCAGAAGAGGCCTGTCTCAAAGCTCTGGAAAAAATCGCCCAGAAGACAAAACTCCAACCTCACCTTCTCGATGGGGAAGGCCGGCCCCGGTTTGGTCTGAATTTCTATGCCATTAACAAAAAAGGAGAGTTCGGTTCGGCTTGCATGTGGAGTGGGGCCCGTTATGCCGTCCACGACGGCCGCGAAAACATGCTCCGCGAGTCGGCCTATCTTTTCAAAAGAAAAAAATAGGCCGACCCTTAATCTTCAAAAACGATGGGAGTGTAACCCGCTCGTTGAAGCTGAAGGGCTAATTGACGAGCCGAATCTAAGGAATTCGCCTTGAGGCGAACCCGGTAGTAAACAGATTGTGGCGTCTTGTAAGTCGAAATATACACCTCCCGAAAACTGTTCTCGAGAGCCCGCCGCAGTTTTTCTGCATTCTCCTTGACCAAGAAGGAACCAACCTGGACGGAAAAAGTGGGCGGATTTTGGGGAGGAGAAAGGTGGGGGAGAACTTCGAGCCGGACTCTGGCCGTCCCCGGCCCGACTATGTCCAGGGCTTTGGCCGCAGCGTAGGAAAGGTCAATCACCCGGTCCTTGACAAACGGGCCTCGGTCATTGATGCGGACGATGATGGATTTGCCGTTCTGGAGGTTGGTCACCATGACGAAGGTCCCAAAGGGAAGACTCTTGTGGGCTGCCGTCAAATCATGCATATCAAAAATTTCGCGGCTTGATGTCGGCTGGCCATGGAATTCGGGGCCATACCAGGAAGCCTCTCCAGTCTGGACAAAGCTATTAGGATAATAGTGTGGTCTCGCCCGGCAACCGAGGCCAATGAAGCTCAGCAAGAAAAGAAGAGAAGCGAAGCCAGCACTTGGCCGTCGGGACAATCGGCAATATTTTATGGCGCTCATGGGTGAGACTATTCGGTCATCTCTGTCGTTCTGGGCAGCCAGACAGCCATGGTGCTTTTTCCGCGGTTGGCCCAGGCATAATAGGGGATGGCCACAAAAGCATTGAGTTGCGTTTCTCCATTTCTTGGCGCTTGGCGGCGGATGGTCAAAGCCTCACCTTTGATGACCACCACACCGTTAAGAAGGTCCGGCTGATATTCTGCCTGGAGCAATGCTCTATCGGGCAAGACGAAGTTGAACACATTGTCCTGATTATCTATTCCTTCCACACAGTAGACAAGAGGACCCCTTTGAAGCGCCACCCGGCCGCGGTCGGCGGCCACTTTTTCATGCGCGATAACGCGGCGAACAGGCATCGGCAAATAAAGCTCAATTTCATCGCCACTTTTCCACGCTCTGGTCAAAAAAACATAGCCAGACTCCAGGTGAAGAGGCTGCTCGACGCCATTAACCCTGAGCGAAGGCCTCTCCTCCAAGGAGTCGAGAAAACGATAGAGGTCGCTGGGAACAACCAGGCCGGATGCCCAGCCTGGAATCCGGAGGGCGATGGTGAAATCCAATTCTCGGTCTAGGTCGACCATGACCTTGACTTCACCGTCCCAGGGATAGCGGGTTTTTTGCTTCAACTTAATTTTTTCTTTGTCGATTCGGATATCCGCCTCGCTCGTCACAAAAAGGTTGACATAGACGACTTTTCCCTTTGTCGCATACAAGTAGCCGGGAAGGGAAGGGATAAACCGGGAAATGTTCGGCGGGCAGCAGGCAACCTCAAACCACGGGCTTCGCTCTATCGTTCCCCTTGATTCGAGCGGGTTTTGATAGAAAAACCTATCGCCGCTCAATGATATTCCGGCCAGAAGCCCGTTATAGAGAATGCGTTCAAAAACATCCATGTATCGGGCATGTCCGTGGAGAAGAAAAAGGCGATGATTCCAGAAGGCATTGCCGATAGATGCGCAGGTTTCGGCGTAGGCCGATTCATTCGGCAGCTCATAGTCATCCCCGAACCCTTCAGATTCGTGCCGCGAACCCAGACCACCCGTCAGATAGAGCTTCTTGCTGACTACGTTCTCCCAGAGCTTAGTTATGGCGACGATGTATTCGGAGTATCCACCCAGCGCGGCCACATCGGCCATTCCTGAATACATGTAGGTCGCTCTAACCGCATGACCGACAGCCTCTCTCTGTTCGAGAACCGGCTTATGATTCTGGAGGTATTCATCCGAATTGTAGACGGAAAAGGGGTCATCCTCTGGATAGCGTTCGCCCTGGAAGTAATGTCCCCGCTCGTCAAGAAAAAATTTGGCCAAATCGAGGTATTCTCTCTTTCCCGTCAGCCGGTAAAGCTTGGCCAGGCCGATCTCAATTTCTTGATGACCGGGGAAGCCGCGCTTTCGGTCGGGCCCAAAAGTGGCCAGCAACAAGTCCGCGTTCTTTAAGGCCACCCGGAGAAGATTTCTTTTTCCTGTCGCCAGATAATAGGCAACAGCCGCCTCGTAGAGATGCCCGACGTTGTAAAGTTCGTGACTGACCCTGAGGTTCGACCATCTTTTCTCGCCAGCGCCTGGTGCCGGGTTGGCCGGGTCGATCGTTCTTGCTGTGTAGAGGTAGCCATCAGGTTCTTGGGCTCGGCTGATGATTTCGACGAGCTCATCGACCTTTTTTTCGAGTTCGGGGTCTCGATGGACCATCAGGGTGTAGGCAGCTGCTTCCATCGACTTGAAGACATCCGAGTCGTTATACCTTTTACCTTGGTGAGCACCCGGCAGGAGGCGAGCCGCCTTGCGGAAATTGTCCACCCGGCCAGTTTCTTCATTCATCCGGAAAGCATAGGGAATGGACTTTGTGCGAATCGTTTCCAGGCGCGGACTCCAGAACTCATCATTTAGCTTCACCTGGGTGAACGGGACAGGCCTCACAGGATAATCCCTGGACAGAGACGATTCTTTTTTAAATGAACTGGAGCGGCATGAAAGGAAAAGTAAAATCAGGGCCAGAACCACCTTTCCTTTTCTGAGCATTTCTCTTTGATAATTTACCATAGCCGAATTTCCAGTGCCAGTCATTTTTATCCCTGCGGATGGGCGACTCATTGGTTCACTCCTGACCACGGCAAGCTTTTGCCGCCTTCAAAACCCGGCCACAGCGAGGAGCGGAAGAAATTCCTGGAAGAGGGAGTTTCCGGCTGGCCCGATTGGGTTTGTTTGCTGGCACAGCGAAAAAAGGCCGCCGCCCTGGACTTGCGCCTCTTGTTTCTCTAAAATAGCGTTTTCCATTGAGGACGATGAAGAAAGTTGCTTATTTTCTTCCGGCTGCTGCCTATTATGTTCTCGTTTTCATCGTCTCGTCTTCAGACATCGGGATAAGTATCGACGTTCTTTACTTTGACAAAGCAGCCCATTTTGCTGAATACGGGATTCTTGGCTTCCTCCTTGCCTTCGGCTTTTTCAATGTCTTAGGAACTCCCCTCGCTTGGAAGTTTATTCTCTCCTTTTTCACGTGCATTACCCTGGCCGGCCTGGACGAGTTTCATCAATTTTTTGTGCCCTGGCGGCAGGTGGAAATCCTTGACCTTCTAGCGGATACCCTGGGGGCTGCGGCGGGCGTTCTTTTTTTCCTCATCTTTTACGCGAGAAAAAAATGGCCGAAGTCAGGTCGGCCTAAAGATACTTCTTCAGCCTTGTTCTGAGCAAAGCAAAGGCTTCCCGTGGAGTCGAGCAGTAGCAGAAAAGCTGGGTGTCCTCGGCGGAGATGGTTCCCATCTCGATCAGGGCGTCAAAACGGATGGTCCTCTCCCAGTATTCTTTCCCGTAGAGGATGACGAAGAGGTCCTCCTTGGAGATTTTCTCTGTCTGAATTAAGGTCAATGTTTCAAAGAGCTCATCCAGGGTTCCGAACCCCCCGGGAAAGGCCACGACCGCCTTGGCCTTGTTGATGAGCCAGAACTTGCGGGTGAAAAAATAATGGAAGAGGAAGCTCAACTCAGGAGAAATATAGGGATTAGGCGCTTGCTCGTGGGGAAGAGAAATATTCATCCCGATCGACTTCCCTCCAGCTCTGGCCGCGCCCCTGTTGGCTGCTTCCATGATGCCTGGACCGCCGCCGGTGCAGATAACAAAATTTTTTCCTTTTGGCTTCAGCTTGATCGCCCATTTGGCTAAGCGAAAGGCCAACTCTTCGGCGTCCCAGTAATATTTTGAAAGCGGCGATTTTTTGTTCTCGAGCTCAACTCGGGACGAACCGAGAAAAAGGACAGTCGTATGGACCCGGTATTTGGCCAGTCGATACATCGGTTCGAGAATCTCACTCAAGATCCGAATCGTGCGTGCCTCCTCGGATTCCAGGAATTCAAGGTTTCGGTAAGCGACCTCGGGCAGTCGTTCGTTTTTAGCCATCGTTTTCCTCGTCTTCAAAAAGCACAGCCATTCTAACCCATTCGCTGGCAGCACTCAAGGAGAAAGCAAAGTCAGTCCAAGATTTCCTTGACAAATATAACTAATTTAGTTACAATTTTTGCCGCCCTGACTTTAATGTTTGGCCAATGCTCATTCCAACGATTTCCATAAAAAGAAAAAATGCCCACACAACATCGAATGAGGCTTGGATGGGTTTCGATGTCGAAAAACTGAGGGAGGATTTCCCATCCCTCTCGCGTTCGGCTAAAAAAAAGCCACCCATTTACTTCGACAACGCGTGCATGACTCTAAAGCCCAGGGCAGTAACCGAAGCCATTGTTGATTATTACCATAACTTTCCGGGATGCCACGGTCGAACAGACCATTGGTTTGGTTCCGAGACGTCCAAAAAATACGAAGTGGCCCGCCGGAAACTGGCCAAATTCTTTAACGCCGCCCACCCCGAGGAGATTATTTTCGTCCGCAATGCGACAGAGGGTCTCAACCTCCTGGCCAATACGATTGAGTTTGCTGCTGGCGATGTTGTTGTCACTTCTGACATCGAACACAATTCGAACCTTCTGCCTTGGCAGATCCTCGAGAAAAAGAAAAAAATCAAACGGCTCATCATCCCCACCAACCCGGATACTACCTTTAACCTGGACAGATATCGGGAGCGAATGTCCCCCGAGGTCAAGCTGGTGTCTGTTCTCTATACTTCCAACCTTTCGGGCGTCACCTTTCCCATCGAAGATATCATCGATATCGCCCATCAAAACGGGGCCTGGGTCTGTGTGGACGCTGCCCAGGCCGCTCTCTCGCGGACGATCGATGTTCAAGCGCTGGACATCGATTTCATGGTCGCCTCTGTCCACAAGATGTTAGGGCCAACGGGGGTGGGAATCCTCTACGGGAAAAAAGAACTTCTGGAAACTCTCCCCCAATTCTTGGCCGGCGGCGGGACGGTCGAGGACATCACCTACGGCTCGGCAAAAATATCCCCTCTCCCTGATAAATTTGAAGCCGGGCTTCAGGACTACGCCGGAGCCATTGGAGCCGGTGCGGCCGTGGATTATATTCGCCATGTCGGACAGAAAAACATTCTCGCCCATCTCCAGGAGCTCAATTTCTATGCCACGAGCCGGTTGATGGAAATCCCGGGCGTGACCATCATCGGTCCATCGGACGCTCGACAGCGGTCGGGGATTGTCAACATCTGGGTCGACGGCATCCCGGTGAGGGATGTGGCCAGAATATTGAATGAATCGGAAAATATTATGGCCCGTTATGGAAAGCACTGCCTCCATCCCTGGTATAACAGTCGCAAAAAGCCCGATTCCCTGAGATTTTCTTTTGGCGTCTACAACACGGTCCAAGAGATCGATGTTTTGGCGCGTTCTCTCCACAGCGTTGTCAAATTTTTCCGGCCCTGACTGAAGGAGAAGGATGATGGCCTGCTGTGCTTTGCGAAAGAACAAAAAGCAATGGATGATTGTACCCCTCGTCCTGTTCCTCGGGGTGGGGACTCTAGGCGGGCTTTTTGTTCTCCTTTTGACTCTGGGCAGTTGGTTCAGCCCCAGCCTTCAGGTCAGGAAGCGAAGGGCGCTCAAAACTCTCCGCCAGCTGGAAAGCGGATTAGCGGACAGGATTTTGAACGAGCCTTTCCTTTTTGATTCGACAACCCGCTGCAAAGTGGCAGGAAGACTGATGAATATTTCTTCTGGGCTGGCCGGAGCCGTTTATAAATATTTCAACCTCATCGTCTTCGGATCCCTGGTTCTTGCCTGCCTGCTTATCTTCGAGGGTTTCAATTTATTAAAGACTTAGGAGAAAAAATTGAAAAAAGAAGTCATTGTTCAGTTTTCGGGCGGAATCGATTCTCTTTTTGCGGCCCATCATCTTGCTGACCGCTACGACCGAGTTCACCTCCTGACCTTCAACAAAGGCTATCTCCATTTTGCTCTGAAGGCCAATCAGGCCAACGTCAACTGGCTCAGAAGCATCCACGGGGAAGATAAATTCGTTCATTCGTTCATTGAAATCAAAGACCTGTTCAAGGAAATGGCTGTTAAGAGCTACAAAGAAACAAGGGACCAGTATGGAAACGAGATTGCCTGGTGTGTTCCCTGCAGGGCTTCGATGATGCTGCGGAGCATTATCTATGCTCTTGAAAACGAGATCCCGGAGTTCACTGATGGCGCCAACTGGGAACAGGCACCGGATGGAGAGCGCATTCTGGCAACGGCCGATAATTATCCCGAATTCCTGGAAGTTATCAAGGGATTGGCCAAGGAATACAGAGTAAGCTACCTTCCTATTCTCTACACGCTCAACACGCGGAAAGAACGCCGGGACGAGCTCCTGAGTTTGGGAGCCCGGATCGATTTCAACAGCCTCGACCGGAAGAAAAAGTCCCTTCTGGACGTCTTCAATAAGAATTTTTACCGGAGATACCAGCCCGTTTGTTTTTCCGGCTATCTCGTTCACTGGAAACGAAACCTGTTCAACGTGAAGGAAGAAATCACTGCCCAAATGGTCGTCGAATCAATCCTGCCAAAGCTGGAGACGGTTGGGAAAAAATATATTAGCGATTATTTTGAGAAGAAAGGCCGGCGGGTGGAGGAAATCGTCGCTGCCCGCTCCTGAGGCGAAGGCTGGCTTTTTTCCCGGTTGATGAGGTCCTGGATGGTCGTTTTTTGAAAGAACCTCTCAATCACTCGCTGAAGCTCTTCCCACTTTATCTTAGCCCCACACATTCCCTCGCGTGCGCAGGTCCCAGGCGCTCTGAGGCAGGGAGCAACTTCCACCTTTTCACCCAGGGCCGAAATCACCTCGAGCAAAGAAATAGTGGCCGCTTCTTTCTTTAAAAAATATCCGCCTTTCATGCCCCGGCGGCTGCCGACAATTCCCTTCTTTTCAAGGGGCTGAAGAATCTGTCGGGCGTACTTTGCCGAAATGCGCTGTCTCTCTTCAACAATGGGCAGAGAAAGAGGCTTGTCCGGGTTCTTTCCGATCTCGAGCAGGATGCGGATGGCGTATCTTATTCTTGTCTGGAGCTTCACCGGAGAAACCTGAATCCCTGAATGATTATCATTTTGGTTCCTATTCTATGGCATCCTGGCTCAGATTTCAATCATCCGGAAGCAACGATTGAGGAAGGAATCGTTTTGACTTCACACTCTCTCTGTGCTATCAATGGGACATTCGATAAAAAAAAGATGGATTCTCTCCGAACAGTGCTCAAGAGCATGCCTTACCCTGGTCGGGTCATTTTGCTTGGCCTTGACAGGACAGGGGAGAGTGTCGTTGTCGCTTACGCTATCACCGGTCGGTCCGCATCCAGCCAGGCGCGAATACTCCGTTTGCAAGGGTCGAGCATCTGGACCGAGCCCACGCAGGACGCCGTCCTTGAGCAGGGAAAGAAAGAGCTTCTCGTTTATAGGGCAATCGCTGTGGGGGGCGCGATCGTCATTTCTAACGGGCGGCAAACCGAAGGCATCGTCAACGCCATCGGCCCTGCCAAGGAACCCATGGACATCTTGAAGCTCGGCCTCGACGGCTGGACCTACGAGCCCGATGCGCCCCATTTCACGCCCCGGATTAGCGGCCTTGCGACTTCCGAAGGTCAAGCCTGCTTGAGCCTCATCCGGAGAGGAAATCAAGGCAGCGAAGAAAGGCTCTTTTTCCCGTGGAAACTTGAGCCCGGACGTGGCAAGCTGGTAGCGACTTACAGCGGCCGGGAAGAATATCCCCTTCCACCTTTCGACCGCGAGCCTGTAGATATTCCCATTCTCTCGCCTGATGCAATCACAATGGCTCAAGAGGTTGATATTTCCCTTGCCCCTGCACCTTCAGCCTCAGATTATCGAGTGGCTGTGGCCAGTGTTTTTGCGCCGGTGCGGGATTTTCTTAGCTTCCGCGCCTATATCATTAACAAGAAAGAAAGATAGGACGAGACTCATGGAAAAAACAAACAAATCCAGCCGGATGCAATACTCAAGAAAAGTGGAGGAGGATTTCCCCGAGGTCATCGAGTTGGCGGGTCGCAAGTTCAGCAAGAAAATGTCCATGCGATACGGCGAAAACCCTGGCTACCCGGCAGCCTTTTATGCTGAAGATGGCGCGACGGGTCCGAATATGGCCACTCTGAGAGTTCTTCAAGAAGGGTCAAAAGGGCTGAGTTATATCAACGTGGCGGACATGGACTTGGGGCAAAGGCTCGTTCGCAAGTTAGCGGAAATAAGGCCAGGCCAAGTGGCCTGTGCCCTGATCAAGCACGAAATGCCCTCTGGCGTGGCTGTTGGAAAGACAGCGGAAGAGGCTTTTGAGAAAGCCTGGGGATGTGACCCGTTGTCCAATTTCGGCAGCGTGGACGTTTTTAGCGGCTTAGTGACCGAAAGACTGGCTCGCTGGCTTGTCGAAAGCCAAAGAAATATCGAAGTCGTCTATGCACCCGCCTTTACCGAGGAAGCTCTGGCCATTCTGGCGACGAGAAAAACCCTCCGCGTCGTCAGGATGGGAAGCGGCGTCGAGGAGCCAGGCGTCGATAGCGGGCTGGAATTCAAGCGCCTGGCCGGCGGCCTCCTTGTCCAGAAAAGGTTTGATTCCCGAATAAGGTCGCCCCAAGACGTGGAGGTTGTTTCCAAGCGCCAGGCAACCCCTGAAGAGCTCGAGGCAGCCGTTTTTAACTGGATTGTTGCCTGTTTTACCCGCTCCAACGCGGTCGTCATCGGCCAGAGAGATAAGGTTCATGGCATCGGCTCAGGCCAGCGGAGCCGGATTGACGCTGCCGATTGCGCCATCCGCTTTTCGCGGCGAGGATACGGACCAGAAAAGTGCGTTCTCGCCTCTGATGCTTTTATGCCTTTCCCGGACGTCGTTGAGCTGGCCGCGGCCAACGGCATCACCGCCATCATCTATCCGCTCGGGTCTGTCCGCGACCAAGAAGTTATTGACCGGGCCGACAGCCTTGGACTGGCTATGATTGTCACCCGCCGGCCTGGCGAAACCGATTGCGAGCGAAGCTTCCTCCACCGTTGAGTACGAGCTACGCGCTCAGGATGGGCGCTGGCACCAACCAGGGAACACGAAAAAGGATTTGCTTTGAAGTCGATTGTCGGCTAAAATAATAAAACCAAGGTGATTCATGAAAAAAGAAGAAGTTGAAAAAATTCCTTGCCATGTATGTAAGAAAATGATACCAAAAGCAGCCGCTCTTCACGCCGAAGGCCAGGATTATGTCCTGCACTTCTGTGACATTAGCTGCCTCGATTACTGGAAAAGCTCAGCCGCGGGCAAAGAAAAAAAAGAACAAAAGGAAGATTGACTCCTCGATAATTTCTGAGTCTCCCGGAATGGAACGATGAACTACTTTACCGCCCTTCGGGCTTATACGGCCAAGCGGATTGAGGAAATCAACCAGGCTGACCTCATCGTCGGCATCCCCTGTTACAACAACGAAAAGACAATCGCCCACGTGATCCAGATGGTGACGCACGGATTGGACCGATATTATCGGCACCTGAGGAGTCTAATTTTTATTGCCGACGGCGGCTCAACGGATGACACGCGGGAAGTGGCCAAGGAATTCCAGATCAAGCCATGGCAGGAAAAGCTCGTTTCCATCTACCGGGGTCCAGCAGGAAAAGGCTCAGCCCTGCGCTCGGTTTTTGAAGCTGCCCAGCGTCTCAAGGTCAAGGCTTGCGCTGTGGTCGATTCCGACTTGCGCAGCATCACCTCGAATTGGATCAAAGCGCTTCTCGACCCCGTCCTTGACCGTGGTTATCAATTCGTGGCTCCAGTCTACAGGAGACACAAATACGACGCCACCATTACCAACAACATCGTTTACAACCTCACTCGGGCCCTCTACGGAAAAAGGATTCGCCAGCCCATCGGCGGCGATTTTGCTCTCTCTCGCGAGGTGGCTGAATATTACAGCGATCAAGATGTCTGGGATACAGACGTCGCCCGGTATGGGATTGATATCTGGATGACGACTACGGCTATAACCCGGGGCTTCAGAATCTGCCAATCTAACCTGGGCGTTAAGATCCACGACGCCAAGGACCCGAGTCAGCATCTTGGCCCGATGTTCAGGCAGGTTATCTGGACTCTCTTCTCCCTGATGGAAACATTTGAATCCTCCTGGAAGAATGTCCGAGGGAGTGAGCCGGTCGAGATTTTTGGACAGGCTGACGAGGTCGAACCCGAGCCAGTGTCTGTTGACCTAGACGACCTCGTTCAAAAATTCAAAATTGGCTACCAGCACTTTGGTTCCCTGTGGAAGGAAATCTTCAGCCAGGATTGCTTCAACCAGATAGAAAGGGCATCCCAGCTTTCGCGCGATGATTTTTATTTCTTGCCTGAAAGCTGGGTTCGCATTCTCTACGAGTTAGCGGCCACTTTTCATGCCTGGAGCAAGAACCGATACAAGCTCATTGAGCTAGCCACACCTCTTTATTATGCGCGAGTCGCCTCCTTCGTCCGCGAGACATGGGAGATGTCCTCAGCCGAAGCAGAACAGGTGGTTGAAAAACAGGCCCAGCTTTTTGAGGACCAGAAGGACTATCTGGTAAAGGTCTGGGAAGAAAAGTCTTCCTTGAAAATAGCATCCTGAAAGCGAGGAAACTCTCGATGTATTTCGCCCTTCTCTGGCATCACCACCAACCTATTTATCGAGACCCAAATAACAATCAGTACCTTCTCCCATATGTGAATTATCACCTAACCAAGAACTATTACCAGATGTATTATCTGGCTGAAGAGTCAGGTTTTCCCTGTGTTTTCAACCTCGTGCCCTGCCTCATCGAGCAAATCATGGATTATGGCCAGGGACAAGCACGCGACCCCTTGCAAATAGCCCTCGAGAAAGACCCTCACAAGCTCACTCCAGAAGAAATCGAGCTGCTGTCAAGGTTTATACCTGGCGGTCGGAGAGAAGAGAACAAGCCAGCCCTCCAGCTGCAGGCACTCCGGTCCCTTTTTCCCCCTCTCCTTCAAGTGCCTGAGGACAAAGAATCTTTGCTTCGTCTCCAGAAAGAACTGCACCAGGAAGTTCTTTCGGGCTATAAAAAGCTTCGCCAGGAAGGTTGGGTGGAGCTTACAACCTCCGCTTATTACCATCCTCTTCTTCCTCTCCTTTTCGATTTGGCTGTCGGCGAGGAGCCACTCATGCCAGCCCTAGCTTTCCGCTATCCGGAGGATGCTCAGGCTCAGATCGAGAAAGGCCGGGATTACTTCCACCAGAGCATCGGTCACCGCCCCCATGGCTTCTGGCCATCAGAAGGCGGCATCAGCCGGGAGGTTGCCCGGGCAATTTTCCAGGCTGGTTTTTCTTATGCCCTCACAGATGAAAATGTCCTCTGGAAAAGTTTGAAAAAAGCTCCCGACCCCGCTTCTCTCCTCAAGCCTTATCTCTGCGAAAATCTGGCCATTTTTTTCCGCGACCGGGAGCTCTCTAACCTCATCAGCTTCGAGTACCACCGCTGGAACGAAAAGGACGCTGTCCGTCACTTCATCAGCAAGCTGGAAGCGAGGTGCTGTTCGAGAGCCGATGAGGCGATTACGGTCGTGGCTCTGGACGGAGAAAACCCGTGGGCAGGTTACAAAGAGAATGGTGTGCCTTTTCTGCGCGAATTTTACGACCAGCTTAAAAAAGCGCCGGGCGTGGAGCCGATTCTCCTTAAGGATTATTTAGCGTTTGCCCCCCCAAAAAAGGAAATCGAACTTTTACCCGGGACATGGCTGGGGAGTTTTTCTCGATGGGTGGGCCACCCCGCCAAGAACGCTGCCTGGGAAAAGCTTTCCTTGACCAGGGAGGAGTGCGGTCCCAGCGAGGAGATCTATGTGGCTGAGGGGTCCGATTGGTTCTGGTGGTTTGGGGAGGGGGGTGATGCGGAGTTCCAGACGCTTTTCGATGGCTACTTGGCGCGTGCCCGCCGGAAAAAAGAAGGAAGTCGGTGAATGTCAAAGCTCGTTTTTCTCTTCGGCATCCATAACCATCAGCCGGTGGGAAATTTTCCTTCCGTTCTAGAAAAGGCTTTCCGCGACTGCTACCAACCCTTTCTCGAGCAATTGGCCGCCCATCCGCGAATCAGGTTTACTCTTCACTTTTCCGGTCCCCTCTGGGAGTACATGGAGAAACAGGCAAGAGATACCTGGCAGATGGTTAAGGAACTGGTCGATCACGGCCAGGTCGAACTCCTGGGCGGCGGCTTTTATGAGCCCATCCTGGCCATCATCCCCGAGCAGGACAGACAAGGCCAGCTCCAGATGATGAATCAATTCCTCAAAGAAAAATTTAACTTCCTTCCCCGAGGAGCTTGGCTTGCAGAGAGAGTTTGGGAACCACATCTGGCAAAGACGCTTGCCTTGGCGGGAATCGAATACACTCTCCTGGATGAAGAGCATTTCCACTATGCCGGCATCAAGAATATCCATATGCCCTACCTCACCGAGGAGGAAGGTTTCCCTTTGGTTCTTTTCCCCATCGACAAGAAGCTCCGGTATCTCATTCCTTTCCGGGAAATCGGAGAAATCGGCCAGTACTTTGGAGAAATTGAGAGAAGGGGAGGAGTGGCCATCCTGGCCGATGACGGAGAGAAATTCGGCCTCTGGCCGGGCACCCGGAAATGGGTTTATGAAGAAGGATGGTTGGTTAAATTCCTCCGTTTTCTGGAGGAAAAATCCATCCAGACAATGACCTGTTCAGAATATCTCGACCTGAGCCCAGCTTTTGGCCAGGTCTATATTCCCCCAGCTTCTTATGAAGAGATGATGGAATGGGTCCTCGAACCAGAGGCCCAGCAGCGCCTGAAGGAAATGAAAAAAGAGTTTCCCTCGAGCGCCAGGAGGCTCCTGCGCGGCGGCTTCTTCAGAGAATTCTTCCTCAAGTATCCGGAAAGCAACCATCTCCATAAAAGGATGCTTGGTGTTTCCCGGCTCGTCGCTCAGCAAAGTCCAGCCAATAAAAAGGCGGTTCGCGAACTCTATCAAGCCCAGTGCAATGATGCTTACTGGCACGGAGTCTTCGGCGGGCTCTACCTCCCGCATCTTCGCGAAGCGGTCTATTCTCATCTTCTTCAGGCCGAAAAAAGCTCCAGAATTGATGGTGGCTGGAAAAAGTCTGATTATGACCTCGATAAGAAAGAAGAGGTCTTTTATCGAGACCAACTTTTTAGCTTCCTCTTCAAGCCCAGTTTTGGAGGAAGTCTGGTCGAGGTTGATTTTCTCCCGCTTGCCCGCAACCTCACCAACGTCCTTTCCCGCCGGGAAGAATTTTATCATCGGCCGCAGTCAGGGGGGACGAGCGAAGGGAAAAGCATCCATGAGTTAGCCAAGCACCTGCCGCCTGGGGCGGATTCGCTCCTCCGCTATGACTGGCATCCCCGTTATTCCCTCCTCGACCATTTTCTCCATCCCCGGACAACCCCAGACGATTTTCGCCGTATCGACTACGGAGAACAAGGGGATTTTGTGAACCAAGAGTATCGCTTTTCCCTCCAGAGAGACCGCCTGGTTCTCGAGCGGAAAGGGCACGTTTGGCAGGATGAGGACAGGCTGCCAGTCGCGGTCCAGAAAATCATCATTCCCCAGGCCTGGGGGATTGAGGTTGACTACGAAATCATGAATCTCTCCTCAACCGAGCTCCACTTCATTTTTGGCTCCGAGTGGAACTTCTCTTTTCTTCCCGGCGAATGGGAAAAAAATTTGGCCGGACTCCAATTCCTCGGCCGAAGGCTCGAACTGACCTTCTCTCCTTCGCCTGAAGTATGGTCTTTTCCGCTTGAAACCCTCTCCCAATCAGAAGAGGGTTATGATATAATTCAACAAGGTGTGTGCTTCCTCCCTCACTGGAGGATTTCTCTTCCCGGTCAAAAAAAGTTTATTTTCACCGCCACGTTAAGGGTTAAAGATGAGCGGTAAATTTTTTTCCTTGGTCCTGCACAGCCACATTCCCTATGTGCTTGCTCACGGCAACTGGCCGCACGGCATGGACTGGCTGTATGAGGCAGCGGCCGAAAGCTATTTGCCGCTCCTCGATGTTCTCCACCACCTGAAAAAGGAGGGTTTCCCCCCTCACATCAACATCTCCTTTACCCCGGTGTTGATGGAACAGCTCAAGAGCCAGAGTTTTGTCTCCGGGTTCAAGAAGTACTTGAAGATGAAAATCGAAATCGCTCGCCAGGACAGGAGCTACTTCGAGAAAACCGGTCAAAAAGCCTTGCTCGGCCTGACCCTTCATTGGGAAAAATGGTATGAAAGAATCTACTCCCGCTTCACCAACGATTACAGTGAGGACATCCTGGGCGAATACGCCAAACTCCAGGAAGAGGGCCAAATTGAAGTCTTGACCTCAGCCGCAACCCACGCCTATTTGCCTCTCCTATCCTCGGATGAGAGTGTCCGCTGGCAAGTTCGTCAGGGCAAACTCATATATGCCAAGTATTTCAACCGGCAGCCAGCTGGCTTCTGGCTTCCTGAATGCGCCTACCGACCACGTTATCTCTGGAAGCGGCCTCTGGGAGATGGCCCGAGCGTGCCGCGGCCCGGAGTCGATGAAATCCTGGGCGAAGAAGGCCTGGGCTATTTTTTTGTCGATACCCATCTCCTGAGTGGGGGGGAGGTCAAGGGAGTTTACCTCGATCGTTTTCCTGCCCTCAAGCTTCTCTGGGAGAAATTTAGGAAATCCTACCAAGTCGAGGGAAGCATTCCCCGTTCTCCTTACCTCCCTTACCTTGCCGAGCCTTCCCGGGTGCCTTTTTTTGTCCGCGACGACAAATCCGGCACCCAGGTCTGGAGCGGTAAAACAGGCTATCCAGGAGACGGCTGGTATTTAGAATTCCATAAAAAACATTTCCCCGGCGGCATGCGCTACTGGCGCATCACCTCAAGCCACGCTGATCTCGGAGACAAGCAGCCCTACGAACCCAGCAAGACCAGGGAAAGGCTGGAAGAAAACGCGTCGCATTTCGTCGAGTCCATCATCGCCACCTTAAAAAAACAACCTGAGGGTGTGGTTGCCTCCCTCTATGACACGGAACTTTTTGGCCACTGGTGGTTTGAGGGCCCGGAATGGCTGAGCCTGGTGATCAAGAAGCTCTACCAGTCTGAGGTGAAACCTCTGCCCGCGAGTGCTTGTGTCGAACTGCTCCAACCTCATGTGCTTGTTTCTCTCCCTGAGGGGTCCTGGGGGTCCGGCGGGTTCCACTGGATCTGGCTAAACGATGATACTTCTTGGATATGGGAGAAGATCTTCTGGATTGAAGACGAAGCCAGGAGTCTTCCCCGGTCCGTGGCCAGAGAGAGGGCAAGGCTTTACAAGCAGTTCATGCGCGAAAAATTCCTTCTCGAAAGCTCGGATTGGCCCTTCCTTATCTCGACCTGGACCGCCCGCGATTATGCCGAAAACAGAGCCGCCACCCACTTCGAAAGAGCCAGGACGCTCGTTGGCTGGCTAAAAAGGGAAACTCCGCTCCGGGAGGATGAACAGAAGCAACTTGTTTCCTGGGAAGAAGAAGATCAAATTTTCTCGACAATCGTGACGCCAAATGGTGACTTTATTTGAAAAAATTCTGGTCATGATTCTCTGTGGAGGAAAAGGGGAAAGGCTCTATCCTCTAACGAGGGACCGAGCTAAGCCTTCTGTTCCCTTCCTGGGAAGCTACCGGATTATCGACTTCAGCCTGTCCAACTCCCTGAACTCCGGGTTGCGGAAGATCGCTCTGCTGACCCAGTATAAATCGCTGTCCCTGGAAAGGCATATTCTCTATGGATGGACCATCTTCCATGCCGAGAGCGGCGGCTATATCATCTCTCTCCCAGCCCAGGGAAGGGTGAGTGAGCACTGGTATGAGGGAACAGCGGATGCCGTGTTTCAGAATATTTACACCATTCAGCAAGAAAAACCAGAAGCCATCCTGGTCCTTTCCGGCGACCATGTTTACCGGGCAGACTACCGGAAGATCATCCGTTTCTACATCGAGAAGAAAGCCGATGTGGTAATCCTGGCTAAGGTAGCCCCGCGGGCTGAAGCCAGCCGATTCGGAGTCATGGAGGTCAATAAGAGCCAACGAGTCGTCGGCTTCCTGGAAAAGCCATCCAACCCACCGCCGTTGCCCTGGGATAAAAAATCTTCTCTCGTTTCAATGGGTGTCTATCTTTTCCGGACGCCCGTTCTGATCAAAGCCCTCATCCAGGATGCTAAAGATCAGGCCAGCAACCATGATTTCGGCCAGGACGTCCTGCCACGGCTAATCCACAAAGCCCGCGTCTTTGGATATCTATTCCAAGATTACTGGGAGGATATCGGCACCATCGATGCTTACTGGAAGGCAAACATGGACTTCCTCTCAAGGCAGCCACCTTTCAGTCTGGATGAAAGCTCCTGGCCAATCAGAACCTACAAACCGCAATATGGTCCAACCTTTATGCATCGAGCCGAAATTCAAAGGTCTATCATTTGTTCGGGCTGCCAAATCGACCGTGGCACAATCCAGAATTCCATCATCTCGCCGGGCGTCTCGATTGCTCCCGGTGCTTCAATCGAGGATTCGATTCTCCTGGAAGGAGTTCAAGTGGGAAAGGCAGCTCGAATCCGTCGGGCGATCGTCGACAAGTTCAGCCGGATTCCTGACCGGTTTGAAATTGGCCAGGATATCCAAGAAGACAAGAGGCACTTCATGGTCAGCCCTGGTAGAATCCGGGTTATTCCCAAAAACTGGAGGCTGGAATGATTGAAAAGTATCATCCCTTTCTCCATCCCTTCCCGCCCGGCGGTTCCAAAGAACTTCAGATCTTCTCCATCCTTGCCCAGAGCTTTTTCCAGCCCTTTTCTCTCATGGACAATTTGCTCGTCATCATGACGGCGCTCACCGCAGGCCCGGGATTGGGCTTCAACCGGGCGATGCTCCTTCTGGCCGAGGGAGACGAATTGAAGGGAGAATTCTGGCTCGGACCTGCTTCAGCCGAGGAAGCAACTTCCATTTGGGAGGTGCTCTCGACTCCAGGAGTTGGCTACACAGAGATCATCGAGCACAACAGGGCGCTCCTCACCAGCCAGGCTAACCCGCTTGTCCAGCAGGTCAAAAAAATTTCCTACCCCTTAGATGAGGAAAACTCCTTGATCCCTGCCCGGGCTGCTTCTTCCCGCGAGATCATCCTCGTCAGGGACGCCTCCCAAGAGCCGCTGGTGGACAAGAAATTCCTGGACATTATCAGGACCGAAGAATTCCTGTGTATCCCCCTCCTTTCCCGGGACGAAATTTTCGGTGAGATTATCCTCGACAACGCCATCACCCGCCGGCCGATCGGCCCCCGCGATATCGAGCTGGCGAGCATCTGCGGACTCGCGGCCGGAAATTATATTTACGTGACCAAGCTTCAGAAAAGGGTCATCGAAATGAAGAAACAGGCAGCCCTGGGCGAGATGGCCATGTTCGTGACCCATCAGCTCCGCACCCCGCTCGTGACCATGGGCGGGTTTATTGACCAGCTGCTCGACCCGAAAATAAGCGAGTCCAAAAAGAGACGAAATCTCCGGATCATCCGGCAAGAAATCGCCCGCCTCGAGCGTCTCATGCTCCGCCTGACTCGTTTTTTCCGCATCGATATCAAGGAAAAAGTTCCAGTCAGCATTGCGGAAGTATTTCGACTGGTTGCCAATGGGGCGAAGCCTCGGCTTGACCGACAAAGAATCCTCCTCAGAATCGATATCGAGCCTGGTTTGAAGAGCGTTCTGGCCGAACCCGTCCATCTGGCTGAAGCCCTGAGGAATGTGGTCGAAAATGCCTTGGATGCTCTGAATGAGGGTGGACATATTTTCCTTCGTGCTTACCAAGAGAACAAGGATTGGGTCGTTATTTCTGTCGAGGACAACGGCCACGGCATTCCAGAATCGATCAAAGGAAAAATTTTCGACGCCTTTGTCTCGACCAAGGAAAAGGGGATTGGCCTCGGCCTTGCCTACGTCAAGAAGTTTATGGAGGCTTGTCAGGGAAAAATCGCCGTGGAAAGCCGCGAAGGGCAGGGGACCACGTTTAAGTTATATTTTAAACATGGAGGAGGGGGATGAAAAAAAAGAAAAAGCTTCTCGTGGTTGAGGACGAAAAAAACCTCTGTCTGCTCTATCGCGAGGAGTTAACCAAGGAAGGGTACAAAGTCACGGCTGTCGCCGACGCGGAGACAGCCCTGGAGCTGATCAAGAAGCAGCCTTTTGACCTGGTCATTACCGACATCCGGATGCCCGTGAAGAACGGAATCGAGCTCATCACCCAGATCATGGCCCAGCGCAAAGACATTCCCATCATCATTAACACGGCCTACCAGAGCTATAAGCATGACTTCATGACCTGGGCCGCAGATGCCTACATCATCAAGTCCGCCTCCCTGGACGAACTCAAATCCAAAATCAAGGAGCTAATCGGATAAAAGATGTCTGAGCTAAGGAAAGATATTATCAGCGGTCGCTGGGTTATTATTGCTGCCGAACGGAGCAAGAGGCCGGATGATTTCCGGCCGGCGGCAGCTGAGAAGAAAATGGAGCCAGCCGCGTTTTGTCCCTTTTGTCCCGGGAATGAATCGAAAACCCCGCCTGAAGTTTATTCTTTGCGGAAGAAAAAGAGTCGCGCAGATAGCCCTGGCTGGCTTGTCCGAGTCGTTCCGAACAAGTTTCCTGCCTTGAGTCGAGGCCTCCCCCCGGTTCAACACGAGGATGGCATCTTCCGCTGGATGGACGGCGTCGGGGTCCATGAAGTCGTCATCGAAACCCCTGACCATAGCCGGGAGCTTTCTGACCTGCCCCTCTCTCATCTCCAGCATGTCATCGAAGCCTATAAGCTCCGCGTCCTCAGCATCGAGAAGGAATTCCAGTACAAGTACGTCCATATTTTCAAGAACAAGGGCCGCGAAGCGGGGGCTTCCCTCAGCCACCCCCATTCGCAGATTGTCGCTACCCCGATCATTCCCAAAAAAGTCAACGAAGAGCTGTACGGCTGCGAAAGGCTTCACCGACAGTATGGCGAGTGCATCGTCTGCCGCATTATCCGGGAGGAGACCAAGAGCGGTGACCGCCTCATCCTGCGCAACGAGCACTTTTGCGCAATCGCTCCCTTTGCCCCGCGCTTTCCCTTTGAAATGCGAATCTATCCACTTAGGCACTCAGCCTGGTTTACAAGCCTCACCAAAGCAGAGTTGGTCTCCCTCTCCAGGATGCTTAGGGCGATCTTGAGCAAGATGAAGGCCGTCCTTTCCGACCCTCCCTATAACTTCTATTTCCATCAGGGGCCGAACGCAAATTTGCCTCATGAGGCCTGGGCCAACCTGGAGCAAAGCTTTCACTGGCATATCGAGATTATTCCCGTCCTCACCCGCGTGGCTGGTTTTGAATGGGGGACGGGTTTCTACATCAACCCCGTTCCTCCAGAAACAGCCGCCCGGTTCATGCGGGATTCGCAAAATCAATAAAGACGGCATTTTTTTCTACGCAGGTCACATTTCTCTAAATTATCTAAATTTGCTTTTGAAGAAAGCATCCCCTCTCCAGCCTCCATGGGCACCCCCGTCTTCTCGTTTTTTATTAAAGAGAAAAAAGATTAGGCAAAAACAAGAGCGCAGAACCGCTGCAGGACCCGGTCCGGTCTACTGCTTCTGTCAATGCCCAGGGAAACTTAGGGTAATGGTGCGCTATTTTCTGGGAAGGGAAACAATCTTCTCATAAAGGCGAAGATATTCTGAGGCTGACTTTTCCCAAGAGAAATCGCAGGCCATAGCGTTGCGCATGAGGGCCGGCCATTTTTCCTTATCTCCGAAAACGGCCACAGCCCGGCGGACAGCCCCCACGAGGGCATCAGGTTGATATTGGCTGAATTTAAACCCATTCCCCTTGAGCTCCTGTGGGTCAAACTCTTCGATGGTGTCATCCAGTCCGCCAGTTGCCCTGACCACGGGAATTGCTCCATAGCGAAGGCTATACATCTGGGTTAGACCGCATGGCTCGTATCGGGAAGGAATGAGGAAGATATCGCTTCCGGCATAAATTTTGCGAGCCAGGGCCTCATCAAAAGCAATCCTTAGGCCAAAATTTTGACTATATTTTTTCTGAGCCGACTGGAGGGCAGTCTGGTAGAACTCCTCGCCTGTGCCGAGGATAATCAAATAAACCCCACCGCTGAGGATTTCCTCCAGAGCCTGGGAAAGGATGTCAAAGCCTTTTTGGCCGGCCAATCGCGAAACCATGCCCATGACAGGCCTGTTCCAGGACTCCGAGGGAAGCGAAAAAGATTGGAGAAGGTCTCTTTTACAATCTAATTTGCCGGCCGGGTTGACCGAATCAAAGTTGCGAGCGATAAACTTATCTGTAGCCGGGTTCCAGTCGGAGTAATCGACACCGTTCAGTATCCCGGACAGGTCCCGGCTTCGTTTCCTGAGTAAACCATCCAATCGATAACCAAATTCGGGGGTCTGGATTTCTAGACTGTAACGGGGGCTCACCGTGTTGATGGCCGTAGAGTAGAGGATACCTGCTTTGAGAAAGTTGACCTGGCCGTAAAACTCTAGGTCCTCCATGTTGAACAGGTCATCGGGGAGACCAACTTGAGCCAGGACTTCGCGGCCAAAAATTCCCTGGTAAGCCAAGTTATGAATGGTGAAAAGAGAACGCACCGGGGCAAAAAATCGGTCGTCCGGGAAAGCAAACTTAAGATAGGCCAGAGCAAGAGCAGATTGCCAATCATGGCAGTGGAGGACCTCCGGCTGAAAATTGATGACCTTCAGGGCATCGAGCACCGAACGGCAAAAAAAAGCGAACCGTTCCGCGTTATCGGGATAGTCTCCCTGCGGGCTTCCGTAAAGATAATCCCGGTCAAAATACTCGTCTTTCTCGATAAAAAAGAAAGAAAGGGAACCCTGGGATTGTACCCAAATTGAGTACAAGGCATCCTTTCCGGCCCACTTGAGCGGGATGTTTTTGGCGACCCTTTCCAGGGATAGATTCTTTTTTTTCGTCTCCCGGTAAAAAGGCGAAAAAACGGCCACCTCTGCCCCAGCCCGGCTGATGTACTTTGGCAAAGCTCCGACGACATCAGCTAATCCACCAGTCTTGGAGTAGGGCACAACTTCCGAGCTAAGCATGGCGACTTTCATAGCGCTCCATTATATCATAGAAGATGCAATTTGCTGGCAACAATCAACCGATTGGGTTTTTGAGGAAGAGTTTCGGCCTGAGTTGAGTGTCGCCCCTACTGCGATGCCACCCGGTAGCACTGGATGCGGTTGTTCTCCCTCTCGACGACAAAGACAAAACCCTTGCTGTTGACGGCAACTCCTGCCGGCGTGGCCATTTGGCCATCGCCGACGCCATGATTTCCCCACTGGGCAATGAACTCGCCGTTCGGGTCAAATTTCATGAGGCGGTGGTTCCCGGCGTCAGCAACGTAGAGATAATCATGAGAATCGGTTCCCAGGCCGAGCGCCCGGCTGAACTCTCCTGGACCGATCCCGACTTTTCCCCACGCCTGGAGGAATTCCCCCTCAGCTGTAAATTTCTGGAACCGGAATCGATCGGCGACGATAACCTCGTTGTTCTTGGTGATGGCCAAAGCAACAGGAGCCACAAACTCTCCCTGGCCCATCCCTCTTTTCCCCCAGGTTTTCTTAACTTTCCCCAGGGTCGAGTATTTAATTATGCGGTCGCTTCCTGCATCAGCGACATAGAGATTGTCTTCCTTGTCGATGGCGATGGCCGCGGGGTTCATCAGGTCCTCTCCCCCCGTGCCCTGTTTGCCCCACCGCAGGACAAACTTGCCGTTATTAGCAAATTTCATCACACACACATTCTTCGCATCCGTAACGTAGACATAGCCCTGGCTATCGACAGCGACGCCTGTTGGCTCTTTAAGCACCCGGGACTCTCTTCCAGCCTCTCCCCAACCGCTCTGAAAACGCCCATCCGGGTCAAACTTTTTAATTTTGATATCGCTTTCATCCACCACATAAAAATTTCCTTCTTTGTCAAAAGTGATGGCTCGGGGAAAGCGGAAAAACTTGCTTCCTGGCCCACCCCATTTCTGGTGGAAAACATAGTCCTTGGCCGTGAGGACAAGGTTAAGGTTCAGAGGCGAGCTTCCTTCGAGGACCTGGATACTTTGCTCGCGCGGTGCGTAGTGGACTTTCTCCAGCCGAATCAGGCGATTGCCAAAAGGGACATACGGAAGCTCACAGGGAGTTTGCAAGCCCGTGTCCTGACCATCCAAGTAAACCTTAGCTTCGGAAGGGTCAGAGGAAATGGTGATTGTCCGGCCGATGCTCTCCAGGAAATACTCCTTTCGCGTTGACGCCTGGGAGAGAAATATTTCTTCCCGGACCGTCCGGTAACCTCGTTTCTCAATCTCGAGGACAAATTTGGGAATGGTCGTCCGATACACCTCTGGCGACTTCCCGATTTCCCGGCCATCGATCTTGATCGTCGCTTCTTTAGGCTCGGTCGTGATTTGGAGCGAATATTCGGTAAGCATACCCCGGTAATGCTTTTCGGCCTGGTCCAGAAAATTGGATATCGACGGGTCGTAGATGTTGCGGGTGATTTCTTTGGCTAAACCGAAATCCACCTCGAACATGCTGAGGAATTCCTTGAAGGCGCTGTAATGGTCGCCTTTCTTTGCGTAACCAAGACCAAGCCAGAGATAGACCTCACATGCTTTCTGTTTTTGTTTTTGCTTATCGTCTACGCCAAAAAGCTTGGCCAAGAGAGGGCGGAGCTCATCGAGGGCTCTTTCTATCTCTTTTTCTTGCCGGATGAGGCTTTTGCTTTCCTCAAGCTTAAGCTCGATGGCGGCCATGATTTCCGGCTGGGTTCTCTTCAACCCGGGCATTGGCCCAGCGGCCGGCACCTCGCCCTCTGCTAGTTCCTCGACCAGCATCTCATGGATATAACCAGAAATTTGAACTCCCTCCCGGAGGATAGACACTTTATACCATTCTCCTTGCTTCGATTCTGCATCCAGGATAGTTTGCAAGGGGAGGCTGGCCAAATTCCGTCCCGCAATCTCAGGTGTGGCTTTGACGTTGGCTTTATCGACAATCACCCGTAGTTTGACCTGCCCCGTGGCCTGACTGAATAAAAAGAAGAGGGACCCAAGGAAGAGGATGAGAAAAGCACCGTTCCTCAAAACGAACCTCTTTCTCATCTGAATCTTCTCCACAAGCTCATCCAATATTCACGATCTTCCAGTTGTTGTCCTTTTTCTTAAGGTGCCAGGTCCTCGTCCCTTCAAAGAGAATCTTATTCTGACCATCTTTCCTGTAGGTGGCAGTTAGCATATGAGAAAATGTAATCCTGGCTTCCCATCGGCTCATGAAGTCAACCGTGTTGACCGTCCTCCGAGACCGGATCCTGTCGTATCCGTTGAAAAGGAGCTTATACTCATCGCCCACCTGCTTGATTAAAGCCGGGGAATCAAAATGATTGAGCAGAGCCAGCAAGTCTTCGCTCTCTTCAGCCTCCCTGAAGACTTCCATCAACCGGAGGATATCTTTTCTGGCTAAGGCTGTTTCTGCCAAAAAGAGGTATTTCTGGGCTTCCTGGTTATTCCTGTCCAGCTTCAAAACCTTCTCCATGTCTTGAACACAACGGCTGTAGTTACCGCTGGCGTAGCTGGCTATTCCCGACTGGAGAAGGGGGAGCACTTGAGCTGCCAAAAGCTCGGCCTTTGCTTTTTCGAGGTAAGCCTGGGCAACGGGGTTAGCTGGCTCTCGCTTGAGTATTTCTTCAGCCAGTTGAATCGTTTGCTCAAAATTTCTGGCCTCGAAGCTCTCTTTTAGGGAAGCGAGTTCCTCGGCAGGAATCTGGGTTTGCGAACCCGCTCTCGCCGAGCGCGTGGAAGGGCTCAGTTCTTGGCCCTGTTCCCCCTTGAGGACGGCCGCAACTGGGGCTGGCTTTTTTGGACGCGGGGATAAAACCAGGTAGGCTCCGCCGGCCAAAATGGTGATTCCAAGACCGGCCGCCGCAAAGACAGGCCATCTTGTTTTTCTCTTTCCCGGCCTGGGAGCAATCTCCTCAGGAACCTCGTAGACAAAACCTGCTTCCGTTGCATGGAGAGCGCTCTCAAGGTCGGCAATGATTGACCGGCAATCCTGATAGCGCTCATCAGGATTTTTGGCCAGAGCTCTCTGGATCACAAACTCGTAGCCGCGGGGCAAGTCCTTGTTGATGGCGGTAATCCGCTCGGGATCTTCATGGACAATTTTGTAGACGATGGTCGACAGATTCTCGCCAGTAAACGGCTTTTTCCCGGTCAGAAGCTCGTAAAGGATGATGCCCAGAGCAAAAATGTCTGAGCGACTGTCTACCGTCTGACCTTTTACCTGTTCGGGCGACATATAGCTTAGCGTGCCGACTGTCGTTCCCCCTTGAGTCAGCGTGGAGGTCTCGACCCGCGCCACCCCGAAATCGGCCAGATATGGCTTTCCCGTCTTATCGATTAAAATATTCGCCGGTTTAATGTCCCGATGGACAATTCCCTGGGAATGGGCATAATCGAGGCAATCGCAGAGTGGCTTAAATAGTTCGATGATTTCCCGGGGTGTAAATGTTTTTCCAGCGTCGATCATGCCCTGCAAGCTTTGCCCGTCGATATATTGCATGACGATATAAGTGGTGTCCTTCTCCCGGCGGACATCATAGATGGTGATGATATTCGGGTGAGAAAGACGGCCGGCCGCCTTGGCTTCCCGGACAAAGCGGGCCATCATCTCTTCTTTTTCGGAGCCATCAATCAAGGTGTCAAAGCGGATCGTCTTGATGGCCACTTCTCTCTCGATATCAGGATCAAGAGCCTTATAGACAATGCCCATCCCTCCCTTGCCGAGGATACCAAGGATGGTGTATTTTCCGATTTTTTTCATCCGCAGCCTGCTCAGCCCCTTAAAAAGCGTCCCTTCCTTTTCTCACTCCTTTCTTTTACTTATTTAATTATCCAAATGAACTTTCATTGTCAAGATGGCCTTTTTACCCAAGATTGCCACTAAAATCACCTGACGGGTTCTGTCGCGGTTCAACCCCAGCGCTCCTTCGCAGTCGACCTTTTCTATTTTCAACCATAAGGATGCACGCGCGTCTTCGTCATGCTGATTTCTTGGAATATCACGCATCTTCGGACCAGAGAAATTTCCCATTAGTAAATTCTGGTTTTTTTGACTTTCGGCAGGAATAAAGATAGTATAATAACAGGTTTTTATTTTCACTTTCTTTTCCGATGGACAATGGTTTTTCTTTCTTCGATAAAGAAAGCAAAGCCGATGGTCGTTTTCACCGACCTGGATGGTACCCTGCTCGACCACAGGACCTACAGCTGGGAAGCCTCACGGCCAGCTTTGCGTTTGCTTGAGGAAAAAAATATCCCGCTTATTGTTTGTTCGAGTAAAACGGCCGCTGAAATAAAGTCCCTGCAGAAGCGGCTGAACCTGACTCATCCCTTTATTTCTGAAAACGGAGCGGCTATCTTTATTCCCCGCGGTTACTTCAGGTTTACCTTTAAAGCGGATGGGGAGACAGACGATTTTCTGGTCCTCGAACTGGGTACTCCTTACCGAAGGCTGAGGGATTTCCTTGCTCGCCTCCAGGAAAAATATGCGGGGAAAATCAAAGGTTTCGGCGACCTTTCAGTCGAAGAGGTATCAGGTCTGGCGAACCTACCCCTCGAAGAAGCCCGTCTGGCCAAAATGAGGGACTACGATGAGCCTTTCCTCCTCAACGAAGCCACCCTCGAGCCAGCGATCCTCGAGGAAGCGCAAGCCAGTGGTCTTCAAATCACCAGAGGCAGCCGGTTCTATCATCTTTTAGGAAAGAATGATAAGGGGAAGGCAGTGGAGATGCTGACAAATTTTTTCCGACAGCAAGAAGGAGAGCTGACGACGATCGGAGTTGGGGATAGCCTCAACGACTTGCCCATGCTGGAGGCTGTTGATTATCCCGTTTTGGTCCAGAAGCCAGACTTGAGCTATGACCCGGGCATCAAACTTCCCCACCTCATCCTCGCCTCAAAACCTGGACCCGAAGGTTTCTCTGAATCGGTCTCGAGATTAATCAAAATGTTAACCTGAACAAATAGTTCATTAGAGGAGGTTTCCATGTCTGACTTCTATCAAACAGGAGTCGTCACCACTTTCCACAGGTTTGGTCAACCTGACATCGAGAGGATGGAAAGAGAATTGATGGAATTCAACCGTCATCGACCGATTGCTCTGGTCCTTCCGGCGACATACGCGGAACTCGAGGCTCCGGCCCTTTCTCACATCGTCAAGGAAATCGCTAAGGTTCCCTATCTCCATGAGGTCGTGGTCACCATGGGGAGGACGACAGAGGAAGAATTCCATAAAGCAAAGGATTTTTTTTCTATCTTGCCCCAGCGGACTCGGATTATCTGGAATACAGGGCCTGGAGTGGGAAAACTTTACGACCTCCTGGCCAAGAACGACCTGCCGGTAGGGGAGGACGGCAAAGGTCGCTCCTGCTGGACAGCATATGGGTATATTTTGGCGAGGGAAGAAAGCAAGGTTATCGCCCTCCATGATTGCGACATCGTCAACTATAGCCGAGAGCTTCTCGGGCGACTCTGCTACCCGGTTGCTTCTCCCAACATTGATTACGCGTTTTGTAAGGGCTATTATGCCCGCGTCACCGACCGGATGCACGGCCGGGTAACCAGGCTTTTTGTCACGCCGCTCCTGCGCAGCCTCCAGAAGATATTCGGTTACCTTCCGCTCCTCGTTTACCTGGATAGCTTTCGTTATCCGCTGGCGGGGGAGTTTTCGATGGGTACAGACCTGGCCCGAATCAACCGCATCCCCGGTGATTGGGGTATTGAAGTGGAGACTCTGGCGGAAGTCTACCGGAATGTTTCCCAGCGGAGAATCTGCCAGGTGGAGCTCTGCGAAACTTACGAGCACAAGCACCAACCTCTGTCGGCTGAAAATCCCAAAACGGGCCTGATGAAGATGTCCATCGACATTGCCAAAGCGATTTTTCGCAACCTGGCTATTGAAGGCGCGTGCCTCAGCCAGAGCATCCTCAATACACTGGTCATCAACTACCTCCGGACTGCCCAGGACACGATCAAGCGTTATAACGACGATGCGGCGCTGAACGGGCTTTTCTTTGACCGCCACCAGGAAACGATCACCGTCGAAGCCTTCACCCAGGCCATCCAGATCGCTGGCCGGGAATTCATGGACAATCCCCTTTATTCTCCCCTCATCCCTAACTGGAATCGCGTTACTTCTGCCATTCCGGATTTCCTTTCCCAACTCTATGAAGTCGTCGAGGAAGAGAATCGATAATTCCTTGCCTTTAGCCTGTTTTTTTTATTAGCATAAACGCGAGGAGAGGTAAAAATGGACCAAGCTCCAGATTGGAAAAAAGTCTTTCGGACAACGACCCTGGTTTGTGTGGCGATTATCGGCAGCCTCTTTATTTACGCCGTCATCGTTGAAATTTTGAAATCTCGGCTGATTGTCTTTCCAGGGCTCTATCGAATCCCACTCGATCGGTCGTTGCTTTATGCTTTTTATGGCCTGGCCATCCTTGCCGTCGTGCTCACCAGGTTTGTCAACCGCACCCTGACCAAAGGAAGGGAAAACGAGCGCTTCGAAGAACGGGTCCTTCGGCTCAGCCGGGCATCCATCGTCACCGCTGTTTTGGCTGAAGTGCCTGCTCTTCTCGGTTTCGTCCTTTTTCTCCTTTCCGGCTCGAGCCGGCATTTCTACTGGCTGTGGTTTTGTTCTCTCGTCCTGGAATTCATATTTTTCCCTCGGTTAAAAGCTTGGGAATCCTGGCTGGAGCATCCCGGATCCCCGGTTTAGGAGGAAACAATGCGGGCACTCGAAAAGAAAACTCTTTTTTTCGTTCTGGCCCTTGGCGCTTTTTTTACTTTCGGTCTTGCCCTTCAGGAGAGGCAAGGAGCCTTTCCCCCTGAAGCGCAAAATCCTATCCGCTACGAAATCTGGGTCGAGCTCGATGAGCAGAATAAGATGCTCAAGGGCAAGGAGGATATTTATTGGCTCAACACGACTCAGGAACAAATCGAGGATATCTGGCTCCATCTTTACTGGAATGCGTTCAAGAACGAAAAAAGCACGCTCCTTCAGGAATCGCGCCAAGAGAGTCTTCTCGGAATCCAGGTTAAGGATTGTCATTGGGGATGGGTGGATATCACCTCGGCCAAGCTGGCTGACGGGTCGGACCTCCTTCCCACGCTCGAATTTGTCAATCGGGATGAGCCCCTTCACCCCGGCGACCAGACTGTCGTTCGTCTTGTTCTGCCCGAGCCTCTTTCTCCTGGCCAGGAGGTTCACCTCAAACTGGATTTTGAGGCCAAAATCCCGCGAGGGATTCTCCGGACGGGCTATTACGAGGATTCTTATTTTATCGCCCAGTGGTTTCCCAAACCCGGTGTCTACGAGGAAGGGAAAGGCTGGAACTGCCATGAGTACCACTTGAGCAGCGAATTTTTTGCTCCTTTTGCCGATTTTACGGTCCACATCACGGTTCCAGCCCGCTATGTGGTGGGTGCTTCGGGAAAACAGGTCAGTTCAATTTCTGATAGCGAAGGGAAAAAAGTGACCTATACTTTCGCCCAGAAAAGTATCCATGATTTCGCCTGGACTGCGGCTCCTGATTTTATTAAAGTCGAGCGGGATTTTAAAGCTGCCCAGGAGGTTTCAGAGGAGGAATACAAGGAAGTCGCCGAGAAACTAGGCCTCACTCCCGAGGAAGTCCGGCTGCCAGATGTCAAGATGATCCTCCTCATCAAACCAGAGCACAGAGCTCAGGTGGAACGGCATTTCAAAGCCCTTCGACAGGCGATCAAGTATTATGGACTCTGGTTTGGGCCATATCCTTATGAGACGGTAACAATGGTCGACCCCCCTTTCCGCACCGGGAGTGGGGGTATGGAATACCCAACCCTCTTTACGGCCGGAACCGGGGTTCTCCGGGACAAGAAAGTTCTTTCCCCGGAGGGCGTCATCATCCATGAATTTGGCCATGGCTACTGGTATGGCCTGGTGGCCAACAATGAATTCGAAGAGGCCTGGCTGGATGAAGGGATCAATACCTATTCTACGGGCAAAGTCCAGGCGAAAGCTTACGGACCTGGCATGCTGTCTGCCTCTCTTTTTGGCCTCCCCCTGACCTGGTTTTTCAATTTTCCCGTCTATTACGACTTCGAGCTTGACCGCATCGGGGCTATTATGACCGTCGAGCTTGACCCGATCACGACTTTCTCCTGGCACTTTTACAGCCGGGCGAGTTATGGCATGAACGTTTATTTTCGCGCCTCGACCTGTCTTTCCACCCTGGAGAGGCTAATCGGTGAAGACACCATGCTCCGTGTTCTTCGGACCTTCCAGATGCGTTTCCGCTTCCGCCACCCCCGCACTCAAGATTTTATTGACGTGGTGAATGAGGTGACGGGCCAAGACATGAGCTGGTTTTTCGAGGAATTTTTCTTCAACACACTCGACTTTGATTATGGAGTCTCTTCTCTCCGTTCCCATGAAAAAAAGGAATTTCTTCGCGGCATTTTTGACGTCGAGGGGAAAAAAGAAAAAATCACCACGGCCGATATTTCTAGGCTGAAGAAAGAAAAAAGGAAAGAAAAAGAAAAAGCCGAAAAAATCTACACCACTGAAGTCAAAGTCCGGCGTTTCGGAGAAGCCCGGGTGAGGGGAGAAGCGCGCATCAAACTGCGCGTTCTTTTTGAGGACGGGTCGGAAGAAGTACGGTTCTGGGACGGACAGAAGAGGTGGGAAAGATTTGTTTTGGAAAAGCCGAGCCGGGCGGTTTCGGCCGAAATTGACCCGGACCTTGTCTGGCTTATCGATTCAAACCTGGCTAACAACAGCATCAGGACAAAGCCCTGTCGAAAAGGAATTCTCAAGGTCATGATGAAACTCATTTTCAGGGTTCAGTGTGGCCTCAGCAGCCTTTGGGGTTTAAGCTAAGGAGATAACCATGAGCGCAATCAAAGTTTTTGTCCGAGGATTCTTCAGGTCCCTGACCAAAATTCGGCTAATTCTCTACCTCTGGCTGGCGAACATCTTGTTCTCGGCTGTAATCGCTGCGCCCGTTTATTTCCTCCTCAACAGAGAATTTTCCCATTCCCTGGCCGCAGAAAGGCTTTACCAGGGACAAACCCTGCTCTGGCTGGGAGATGTGATTTATAAATATCAGGAAGGGCTCCCTCTTCTGGCGGGCTGGTTGGTTGTGCCGGCGCTCCTTTTTCTTATCCTCCATATTTTCTTCAACGGCGGCATCCTCGGCCGGCTTACTGTGGATGAGAGAGTGAACATGGCCTCTTTTCTTCGAGACAGCGCTCGCTATTTCTGGCGTTTCTTTCGCGTTTTCATCGTCTCCATTTTTGCCTATCTTCTGGTGTTCGGCATTATCGGCCGCGGCATCTCGGCTGTCTTCAACATCTGGATGACTAACGCCTCCAACGAATGGTCCAACATGGCTGCCTCATTCCTCC
>FWPV01002975.1_pt1 | contig 39786 bp, 42 predicted proteins | sample 2228371 | NCBI WGS metagenome assembly FWPV01 (sample SAMEA103939776, study PRJEB20133) | metagenome
ACTGACGTCCGAGGGGTATGCACGGCGGTTCATGCTCTAAACATAACCGCAGTGCCTGATTTGGGTAAGGTGGTTTGTAGATTCTAGTTTGGTGCTCCTTTTGCCCAATAAAACAATTCTGGCGCTCACCGCTGTCGCCGGGTGAGGGGTTGAAACGACGATACCCAGGCAAATGATAAGAGCCTGGGGACGAGCAAAAAATCCTTGCCAAAACACTTTCCATACCGTAGGAGGTGGGGGGTAGGGGACAGGCGTTGGAAACCCACTACCCACCTCCCACTTCCCATTCCCACATCGAGCTTCGCTGAAAGTGGGCTGTAAGACCAGAGTGTGTATGCGGCTCAATCCGAGCAGTCGCCCAGGGGGTATTTGTGCCCGCAGTAAGGGCAGGGCCTTTGCAGCCCGCAGGCTGCCACAAAGCCCTGGGGCAACTCCATCCCGCAGGCCAGACAGACCCGCTTGCCTTTATCGAGAAAGAACTCCGGGTCTGCGGCTGGATTGGGGGGTGGGTTTGGACTCATTTTCCCAGGATAGTCTGGAGCAGCTGATCGTGAATCTGGCCGTTCGAGGCAACTAAGTAGCGGTTGCCGAGCCGGTAATCCTCTCCGGCAAAGCCCGAGACCCGACCCCCCGCTTCGGTCACCAGCAACCAGCCGGCTGCCACATCCCAGGGGTTCAGCTTCACCTCCCAGAAGCCATCCAGGCGGCCCGCCGCCACATACGCCAGGTCGAGGGCCGCCGCACCGGGCCTGCGAACCATCAGCCCCTGCCCCAGCGCCCGCTGGAAATAGGTCAGATTCTCGGGGTCTTTGTTGACGTCGTAGGGAAAGCCCGTAGCCAGCAGACTGCCCAGCAGGGTGTCCCGTGTAGAGACCCGGATGGGGCGGCCATTCAGAAAGGCGCCCTGGCCCTTAATAGCGGTAAAAAGCTCATTGCGGGCGGTGTCGAGGATCACCCCCAGCACCACCTCGCCGTGGGCTTCGAGGCCGATGCTCACCGCATAAAACGGAAAACCGTGGGCATAGTTTACGGTGCCGTCCAAGGGGTCTACAATCCAGCGAAAGGCCCCTTCCTTGTCCTGGCCCTGCTCCTCGCCCAGCACCACATGATCGGGGTGGCGTGAGGCAATCAGTTCTCGGATAGCCGCCTCGGACTCGTGGTCGGCCTGGGTGACCACGTCGGTGGGGGTGGACTTGGTGCTCTGGGTAAAACCTTTTTCCTGGTAGTACTGGTGGATGCTTTTGGCCAGATAGGCCGCGTCGAGGGCGGTTTGCAGGTACGCACGCAGGTCCATAAAGCAGATTTTATAGCGGTTTGGGTAACCCTACCGGCCTATTCGCCATCCCAGACCAGCAAGCCCGCCTCCTCGTCCTCGGGTTCGGAGGGGCCAGGGGAGGGCTTCTGGCAGGCCAGGTAGCGGGGCTGCTGAGCCAGGTCGCGGAATACCCTGGCCTGGCGCCAGCCCTGTGCAGTGGCTTCCGCCAGCAGGGTATAGACATTCTCGGGGGCCAGCTCCAGCCACAGCCAGCCGCCGGGTTTGAGGGCCTTCCAGGCATGGGGTAGTAGTTCGCGGGCTACGTCGAGCCCCTCGAGGCCAGCATAAAGGGCAGAGGGGTCTTCGTAGGCCAGTTCGGGTGGGGCCTCCTCGCGGTAGTTGTCGGGCAGGTAGGGCGGGTTGGAGACAATCAGGTCCAGCTCGCTCAGGTCGGCAGTAAAGGGGGCCTCCAGGAAGGTGACCTCGAGCCCCAGTTCCAGGGCATTCCGCCGGGCCAGCTCGAGGGCCCTGGGATTGACCTCGGTGGCCCATACCTTGGCTTGGGGCCGCAGTGCCTTTACGGCCAGGGCAATGGCCCCGCTGCCCGTACCGATGTCCAGTACGCGGGTTTCTGCCTCAACCTGAACGTAGCCCAGGGCCTGTTCCACCAGCCCTTCGGTCTCGGGCCGCGGGATCAAGACCCCGCGCTCCACTTTGAGCTTCAGGCCATAAAACTCGGTCTCGCCCAGTAGCAGTTGCAGAGGGTAACCTGTCAGCCGCAAATTCAGCATGGCCCAGGCGGCCTCTTCTACATCCGGCGGAACCGCCTGCATTAGCCGGGCTGCCAATTGCTTGTCGTTCAGGCCCGCAGCGTGGCCCACAATCCAGCGCGACTCGGCAACGGGTTTTCTGGCAGCCTCGAGCCGCCGCTGGAACTCCCGCAGAAGTTCCAGATAGCTTTTACTCGTCTGCGTCATCCTCTTCGGAAACCGGGGGCTGGCTTCCATTGCGAGGCATGACAATCACATGCCGCTCTTCCCCCTCGCCCACCGAGGTGGTGGTCACTTTGGGATGCTGTTTGAGCATCACGTGAATCAGGCGCCGTTCGCTGGGGCGCATGGGCGGCAGCTCGATGGGCTGGCCGCTCACCTCCACCTGCAACACCGCATCGGAGGCCATGCGGCGGATGCGTTCCTCATTCCGACGCCGATAGCCGGCGGCATCCAGCACCACCCGGTAGGCCGAGCCAAACTGCTTGGCCATGGCCACATTGGCGATGAACTCGAGGCTTTGCAGGGTTTTGCCCTCGCGCCCAATCACCCGCCCGGAGTCGCCCCCCAGAATCTCTACCCGAAAAAGTTCGCCCTCCTGCACAATGTCCACCGAGTAGGCTGGGTCGAGGCGTAGCATGAGCCCCACCATGAAGTGCTCGAGGGCGGTCTTGGGGTCTTGCGCCGGGGTAGCCGGGGTCACGATGGGGGCTGCCTCTTCCTCCTTCAGCACGACCTCCGGGGCGGTTTCGTTCTCCCCAATCCCCAGGTCGGATAACAGATCATCAAGTCCTCGCTTTTTGTCATCCATAGGTAATCGTCCGATTATAGCTTACCAGGCAGGGGCAAAAAGCACCCCCCACCCGGCAAGGGGCCAGGGGCTAGGGTGAAGGACTTTCTTGAGGCAACTGGCTTATGGGACGGCTAGCTTTTGGCTGGGTACATGGGCAGGCCCAGTTGTTTGTTGATAAACCATTGCTGCCCCACGCTAATCAACGTTGAGAGCAACCAGTAGATGGTTACGCCAGCGGGAAAACTGAACAGAATGAAAGCAAACACCAGGTTGATCAAAATACCCTGCCGCAGAGCATCTTTGTTACCAGCTGCCGAGAGCCAGGTGGAGGCCAGCAGCACGAAGATGTACAAAATGGGCAGGATATACAGGGGGTCGGGCAACGCAAGGTCTCTGATCCACAAAAACCCTTGCCCAAACTCGTAGCCCACCATGATTTTGTACATCAGGAACAGGATGGGCATTTGCAAGAGCAAGGGAAAGCAGCCGCCCAGGGGGTTGATTTTGTGCTCCTGGTAGAGCTTCATCATCTCCTCTTGCTGCTTCTCCTTGTTGTCTTTGTATTTTTCCTGAATTTTCTTCATCAGGGGCTGAATTTTTTGCATTTCAGCCATGCTCTTGAACTGCTGGTGCATCAAGGGCCACATCAGTAGCCGAATCAGGATGGTTATGAGCACGATGGCCAGCACCCAGCTTCCCCCGGCCAGCTTGTGGGCTTCCTCGAGCAGCCACAACAGCCCCAGCGAAATCTGGCCCCAGATGTTGGGCTGGAACACCCCCGGTAGCTGGTAGAAGCCCTCTACACTGAGGCGCACCAGCTCGTTGGCTCCGCCGTACACCTTCAGCTTCAGGCCCCCCGCCGGAACCTGTACCTCGGCAATGCCTGCTCCATTGAGCTGGGTCAGGTTGATGGGGGTGGGGTTTTGGGGCTTCAGGAACATGGCAAAGCCCGCACCTTTCTGGGTCTGCCAGCCCACATACACCGCCGGCCCCTGGCCTGCGTTGAGGGGCTGGTTGTTGCCCTGGCCCAGCCACTTGGTAATGGGGTTGTCGGTGCCGCCAATGCCCGTCCAGAAAAGCTTGCGGGGGGTGGGGCTTTGAATGTCTACATCTATCGTCAGGAAGCGCGGATGCACGGTGTAGGCAAGGGTAGTTTCGCCGTCGCTGAAGCGGGCTATAAAGTCGGCGTCGGGATTGTTGGGCTCCTGGCGGCTGAACTCGCTGCTGGTGGGGGTGAAGCCCTCGAGGGTGCCCGGAGGGGTTACCCCTGGACGAACCAGGTTGGGGGCGCGGTCGTAGTTGCCCTTAAAGTCGGTGGCACGGACGGTTTTGATGTACCAACCCACAATCTGCCCCTGCTCGTTGAAGGCGATGTCGGCCAGGTTGGTGACGGCCACCTTTTCGGGCTTGCCATCTTTGTTGACGTCCACATCGCGCCACTCGGGCGTGAGCGCAAAGGCGGGGGTGAGGGCAAACAAAGCCAAACTTGTCCAGAACCAGCGTTTCATCCAGTAGCTCCTTTTATTTCAGCGAGTCCAGGGGGTTCCAGCGGACCCTGGGGCGTTCTTGGGGTACGTAATCCAGACCGCCGGGGTGCAGGGGGTGGCACTTCAGAATGCGTTTGGTGCTCAGGTACAGACCCCAAAAAGGCCCGTGGCGCTCCAGGGCCTCCAGTGCATAATGGCTGCAGGTGGGATAAAAGCGGCAGGTGGGGGGTTTCAAAGGTGAAATATAGCGCCGGTAGAACCGTACGCTGCCCATCAGCAATTGATTCAACATCGCAGACCAACGCTCCAGGTTCCCACAATAGGGCAAACCAACCCGTGTCATTGTACCAGCCCGCTCTTTTTCAGGGCATGGGTTAAGTCCTTGAGCAAGTCCCAGTAGGACGCACTCGCTGCTTCGGGCTGGGCCACCACCACCATCTCGCAGGGGGGAAGGTGCATTTTGTGTAAAATTTCGCGCAGGCGGCGGCGGATCTTATTTCGCACAGTGGCCTTTTTGGAAACCTTGTTGGATACCACAATGCCCACCCGCACCGGATTGTGGGCGGTAGGGCGCAGGGGGAACCAGCGCACCGTCAGGTATCTCCCACGCCCCGCTCGCCCTGCGCGGATGCGCTGAAAGGCTTTTTCTCCTTTGAGCGAAGAGAACGGCATGGGGATGCTCGAGGGGCTAGTGGTCTGGTAAGTAAATTTATGTGTCATTCCGAACGTAGCGAAGCGAAGTGAGGAATCTGATGTGCTTTAGTCCACTGTAATCACTGTCCCCTTGCAGAGCCAGATTCCTCGTTGCACTGCGTGCGCCTCGGAATGACAGCATGCAGTCAAGTGCAGAAGTTGGGTTCATTGAAGGCATCCCAAACACTTTGTTACCAGACCACTAGAGAAGACGGGATGGTTTTTCTAACCCCTGACCCCTTTCCCCTCATTCCCTGGGGTAAAAAAACTCCCCAGACGTGGGGAGCTGCGCGACCCTTCCAGACCTAGCGGCTGAGTTGGGGCTCGCTGCTTACGGTCAACTTGACGCGGCCTTTGGCGCGGCGGCGAGCCAGCACCTTGCGGCCTCCGGCGGTCTTCATGCGGGCCCGGAAACCGTGGGTTTTGGCCCGCTTGCGCTTATTGGGTTGCCAAGTGCGTTTCATTGCTTCCTCCAAAACTGGCCAGGGTTATGATCCCCTGATTTGCCAGACAAAAAATCTGCCGGGTCGAGCCAGGCAACCCTAAAAGTTTAGCATAACTGCGCGGAGGCGGGAAGCGGGGTGCGGTAGGCCGTGTAAAGGGGGCTCCGGCGAAGAGGCAGGTGGCGATGGAAAACCCCGTGAAGATCTACCCTTTACTGCTATCAACAACGCAATCTTCAAGCTGGCCTGGAGATCCTAAAGGGCCATGACAAAAAACGGACTTTTCCGCAATACCCGTAATATGACGTTTTTTTGCAAAACTCGCCGCAAAACGTTGACATGTGAGGAGTGCCTCGCTATACTCAGCCCCAACCAAACGCTCGTTTGTTAGTATCCAGGACTGACGCAAGCAACGACATTGCTTTTTGGATAAGCTTGAGGCAGACCATAACTAAGGAGGCCCGGTGCAGCTTAAGGTAGAAAAGGTGACGCTCAGCTTTGGGGGCGTGAAAGCGCTCAGTGAGGTTTCCCTCGAGGTTGCAGACGGGGAGCTGGTCTCGGTGATTGGCCCGAATGGAGCCGGTAAAACCAGCCTGCTGAACTGCATATCCGGCTTCTATCACCCCAGTTCGGGGCGGATTACCTTCGAGGGCCACGACCTGACCCACGCCTCGCCGCACCAGGTCACCCAGTATGGAATCGCCCGGGCTTTCCAGAACATCGAACTCTTCACGGGGATGTCGGTGCTGGAAAACCTCCTGATGGCCCGCCACACTTTCGGGCACTACAACCTGCTGGATAACATCCTGATCTACGGGCGGGCCATGCGGGTGGGGGTGGAGAACCGCCGCTTCTGCGAAGAGATTATAGACTTCATGGAGCTCGAGCCCTACCGCAAAACCCTGGTGGGTAACCTGCCCTACGGCGTGCGCAAACGGGTCGAGGTGGCCCGGGCGCTGGCCCTCTCGCCCAAGCTGCTGCTCCTGGATGAGCCCATGGCCGGTATGACCCTGGAAGAAAAAGAAGACATGGTGCGCTTCATCCTGGATATTCGGGCCGAACGCGGCACCACCATCATCCTCATTGAGCACGACCTGGGGGTGGTGATGGACATCTCCGATCGGGTCTACGTGCTCGATTTCGGCCAGGTAATCGCCTCCGGCTTGCCCGAGGAGGTCAGCCAGAACCCTCGAGTGCAGGAAGCCTATGTGGGGGTGGATCATGCAGCTTAGGCGGTCTCGGGTCTGCGCTCCAGGGATCAAAAGTACCTCTGCCATGGGACCTGTGACCTGTGATGTGTGGCCTGTTTGGGGAGGTTGCCCATGATGCCCTCCGGTTACGAGCTCAAAAAATATACCCTTCCGCAAGTCCTCCGGATGCGAGCCGAACAGACACCAGGGCGGGTTGCCATCCGCGAGAAGGATTTTGGCATCTGGAACGAGATTACCTACGCTGACTACTACCGTCACGTAACCAATTTCGCTGCAGGGCTGCTCTCGCTGGGCTTTCAGCCCGGTGAACGGCTGGCGGTGATTGCCGACAACATTCCTGAGTGGCTCTATGCCGAACTGGCAACGCAGTCTTTGGGGGGCATCTCGGTAGGGGTCTATCAGTCCTCGCTGCCACCCGAGATTGCCTATGTGCTGTCCTACACCGGAGCGGCCTTTGTGGTGGCCGAAGACCAGGAGCAGGTCGATAAGCTGCTGGAAATTCGTAGTGAAATTCCCAGCGTACGCAAGGTGATCTACCAAGATCCTAGAGGCATGCGGGTTTACGCCGACGATCCCTGGATTATGGGTTTTGAGGCGGTGGAGAAACTGGGCGAGGCGCATCTCAAACAGCACCCCAGAGCTGTTGAGGAACGGATTGCTCTGGGTAAGCCCGAGGATGTGTGCCATCTTTCCCTGACCTCCGGCACCACCGGCAGGCCCAAGGCCGCCATGCTGATGCATCGCAATCTGCTGCACATGGGGGTGGCCTTGCAGGAAATTGATCCCCTTATGCCCACCGACGATTACCTCTCGTTTCTGCCCTTCGCCTGGATTGGCGAACAGATGATGTCGGTGGGGATGGCCCTGGCAGGGGGTTTTGCTGTCAATATGCCTGAGTCGGTGGAAACCGCCATGAGCGACCTCAAGGAGATCGGGCCCCATGTGATGTTCAGTCCCCCCAGGGTTTGGGAGGGCACCCAGAGCCAGATTTGGGTACGCATTTCCGAGACCTACGCCTTCAATCGCTGGGTGTACAACCAGATGCTCAAAATTGGTTATCGTGCTGCCGACTACCGCATGCATGGCAAGCCCATGCCGCTGGGTCTGCGGCTCGCCTACTGGTTCGCCGACCAGATTATGTTCAAGCCGCTGCGCGACCAGCTGGGCTTTTTGCGTCTGCGTCGGGCCTATACCGGTGGGGCGGCGCTGGGGCCGGATGTCTTCCGCTTCTATCACGCCATTGGGGTCAACCTCAAGCAAATCTATGGCCAGACCGAGATTATCGGGATTGCCTTTGTACACCGCGACGGCGATGTGCGGGCCGATACGGTAGGGGTGCCGATTCCCGGTGGCGAGGTCAAAATTAGCGAACGGGGCGAAATCCTCTGCCGCTCGGACGCAGTGGTAGCGGGCTACTGGCAGAACCCCGAGGCCACCGCCGAGACCTTCGCGGATGGTTGGCTGCACACGGGCGACGCCGGCTACCTGACACCCGAGGGACACCTGGTGGTCATTGACCGGGTCTCGGATGTGATGCACACCAGCACCCAGCAGATGTTCAGCCCCCAGTTTATCGAGAACAAACTCAAGTTCAGCCCCTACATCAAAGAAGCCGTGGTGTTTGGCGACCAGAAGCCCTACCTGACGGCCTTTATCAATGTAGACCCGCAGACCGTGGGCAAATGGGCCGAGGACAACCGGATTGCCTACACCACCTATATTGACCTTTCGCAAAAACCCCAGGTGGCCGACCTGATTCGCAAGGAGGTCAAGACGGTTAACGATGGACTCCCCGAGCACCTGCGAATTAAGCGCTTCGTGCTCCTGTACAAGCTGCTCGATGCCGACGACGATGAGCTGACCCGCACCGGTAAGGTGCGTCGCAAGTTCGTCATGCAGCGCTACCAACCGCTTGCGGATGCGCTCTATAGCCAAACCAGCAAGGTGCAGGTAGACACCGAGTTCAAATACCAGGACGGCACGGTGCAGAAGGTTTCTACCGAGGTCAGTGTGCTCGAGGCCGAGGGTAGCAAGGAACTCGTAGGTGCATAGGAGGGTGAGCCTTGATTGACTTTGTGCAGAACCTCATCTCCGGGATTGCAGTGGGCTGTATCTATGCCCTGGCTGCGCTGGGGTTTGTGCTGGTCTACAAATCCAGCCGGGTGATTAATTTTTCCAACGGGCAGTTTATCGCCATCGGGGCTTTTCTGGCCTATGCGCTGGCGATATGGGTCAAGCTGCCGGTGTTGCTGGCAGCCCTGCTGGCCATGCTGCTCACCGCCGGGCTGGGCTTTCTGGTAGAACGGGTTTTCTTGCGCAGGATGGTGGGGCAGCCGATTATCTCGGTGATTATGGTAACGATTGGGCTGGCCAGTGTGTTAGATGGCCTGATGTACCTGACCCCGTTTGGTTCGGGCAACTTTACCTTTCCGCAGTTTTTGCCGCAGGGGGGCTTCAGCCTGGGGGGTATCAGCGTTTCGTACCCGCAGCTACTGGCCATCGGCTTTACCGCCGTCTTCCTGGTGTTGTTTGGCTGGTTCTTCCAGCGCTCGGTGCTGGGGGTTTCCATGCGGGCCGTGGCCGACGACCAGATGGCCTCCATGAGCGTGGGGGTCTCGGTGCAGCGGGTATTTGCGCTGGCCTGGGCCGTGGCGGGCCTGACCGCGGCGGCTGCCGGCATCGTGGTGGGGGCGGTCTCGGGCTTGAACCAGGACGGCCTGATAGCCATTGGGCTGGCGGTCTTCCCGGCGGTGATTCTGGGTGGGCTGGACTCCGTACCGGGGGCGGTGGTCGGGGGTATCATCATCGGCATCCTGCAATCTTTTTCCACGGCTTACCTGGATGGGCTGTTCAGCCAGATTGGCCTGGTGGGGGGCGGCTCACAGTACGTAATGCCTTTTGTGGTGCTCCTGGTCATGCTGTGGTTTAAGCCGCATGGGTTGTTTGGCACCGAGGAGATCGAGCGGGTATGATGCTGAACACTGGACTATTGCTGAAAGCCGAAAGCCGAAAGCCGAAGGCTAAAGAAAAGGTCGGTTCTGGTTTGCAGCCCTTGGCCTTCAGCTCTCAGCCCGCCGGAGGTGCGCATGCGTAACCCCTGGGCCCAGACCGGCAACTACCGCACCTCCTACGTGCAGGACACCACTATTTTCGCCAACTACCGCGAGATTGTCTCGGTGGTGTTGCTACTGGTAGCCCTGTGTATCCTGCCGATGTTTTTAGAGCGCTCGCAGGTGCTGGTGCTTAACTTCATTCTGATTTACGCCATTGCGGTTTTGGGGCTTAACATCACCACTGGCTATGCGGGGCTCATCAGCGTGGGCCAGGCCGCGTTCATGGGGGTCGGGGCCTATACCGTGGCCCTGAGCGCGCCCAACCTGCCCTTCTGGCTCACCATTCCCCTGGGGGGCCTTACGGCGGCCATCCTCGGGTTTATCGTGGGGATTCCCAGCCTCCGGGTCAAGCACCTCTACCTGGCCCTGGCTACACTGGCCTTCCAGGAGATTTTTGTGTGGGTGGTGGGGCGCAGCCCGGCGCTGGCCCAGGGGGCTGCGATTCCGGTGGAGATGCGCAACTTTCTGGGCCTGGAAATCGGCTTCCGCAACCACAACTACTTCTGGTACTACGTCATTTTGTTTGTGCTGGTGCTGATGGTTATCGCCTGGCGTAACCTGTTGCGGGGCAAATATGGCCGCGCTCTCATTGCCGTCCGTGACAATGACCGCGCCGCTGATGCGATGGGCATGGACCCGGGACGTACCAAACTGATGGCTTTTGCGCTGGGAGCTTTCTACGGGGGAGTTGCAGGTGGCCTGCTGGCCTACATGCAGCGGGCCGTGGTGGTGGAGGAGTTTACCCTGGGCCGTTCGGTGGCGCTTCTGGCTATGGCCATTGTGGGCGGGTTGGGCACCGTGGTGGGGAGCCTGCTGGGCCCGGCCTTTATCGAGTTTTTGCGGCTCTACATGGAACGGCTCTCGGAATGGATGAAGTCCAATGCCTTCGTTCAGAGCATCACCCCGGCGGGCGTGGATGTGGCCTCGGCCTTGTTGCCCCTTTCCTTTGGCCTGGTAATTGTGCTGTTCCTGATCTTCGAGCCCAGGGGGCTCTATAACTGGTGGCGGCTCTTGCGAAGTTATTTCCGAACGTGGCCGTTCAAGTATTAGGTAGATAGCCAACAGATCATCCAAACTATAGGCTATTAGCCATCAGCTATCAGCAACCCAGGCAACATCGCGTGATGCGCGTTGCAATTGAACCGGAAAGTGTCTGAACAGGAGGAGCCATGAAGCGAGCGATTGTTTTAGGGATGGTGGCCATGCTGGGACTGGCGATGGCCCAGGGGCGTACGGTGAACCTGCTGTGGTCGGGGGCCGTGACCGGGCCCACCTCGGACGTAGGGGGGCCGTATGGGGCCGGCATCGAGGATTACTGCAAGTACGCCAACGAGCAGAAGTTGATTCCTAACGTTACCCTGAACTGCACCGTGCGGGACGACCAGTACCAGAACCCCAACACCCAGCGCATCTTTGAAGAAGCCCTGGACCGGGCCAAGCCTGCGATGTACCTGGGCTATTCCACTGGCGCCATGTTGCAGCTCAAGCCGCTCATCAACGAGGTGAAGATGCCGACCATACCGGCCTCGGCGCACATCGGCTTGATTGACCCGCCCAACAACCAGTACATGTTTTTGCCGGTGAGCAGCTACTCCGAGCAGGTGGTAGCACTGATGGAGTACATCAACCGCACCGACAAGAACGCCAAAATTGCCCTGGTGGTGAACCCCAGCCCCTTCGGGCGGGCTGTGGTGGATCACGCCCGCCGGGCCGCCCAGCGGCTTGGCCAGAGCATTGTGGACGTGCGGGAAGTGGGGAGCGGCAACCTGGACAACACTGCTCTACTGCGGGCCTTGGACGCAGCGGGTGCCCAGTACATCATCCACCAGAACGTGGCGGGGCCGGTGGCCAACATCCTCAAGGATGCCCAGCGCTTGGGACTGAACCGCAAAATTCGCCAGATGGGGGCAGTGTATACCGGTGGTTCCGACCTGATTCGCCTGGCGGGCGATGCCGCTGAAGGCTTCCTGTGGGCGAGCAGCTACTACACCCTGGACGAGAACACCCCTGGCATCAATTTGCAAAAACAACTGGCTCAGCGATACAACCGCAATGCTGATACCCTCAACTCTACTAACTACACCGCCGGGATGCTGGCTGCGGCCATTGCGGTAGAGGCTATGCGCCGGGCTGCCCAACGCTTCAACGGGCGCATTGACAACGAGACCGTTTACCAGGCTCTGATTGGTATGAACGGCCCGGGTGCCTTCAAGCCCGGTTTTGCGGTTTCTACCAAGTCTGGCATCGAGATTGACTTTACCCGTACTGAGCAGACTGGGGCCGAGGGCTTGCGGGTGCTGGAAGCCAAGGGAGGCAAGTTCGTGCCGGTAACCGACCCCTTTACCTCCGCGCTGTTCCGCCAGGTACGGAACCCGTAAAGGAAGCTAAAAGCTGAGGGCTGAAGGCCTAAGGTAGACTCCTGCTTTTAGCTTCCGGCTTTCTGCGAGGTGATATGCATCCTGAAGACCTGGGCCCGATTCTGCTGGAAGTAAACAACATCGAGGTGGTGTACAAGGACATCATCCAGGTGTTGAGAGGGGTTTCACTCAAGGTGCCGGAGGGGCACATCACCGCCTTGCTGGGCCCGAACGGCGCCGGGAAGACCACGACCCTGCGGGCTATTTCAGGCCTGCTGGTGCCTGAGGATGGCAAGGTGGTATCGGGCGCGATCCATTACCGGGGCGAAAACATTGCTAACAGGCCGCCGGAGCAGATTGTGCTGAAAGGCATTGTGCAGGTGCCGGAGGGGCGGCGGGTCTTCAAGCACCTGACCGTGGAGGAAAACCTGCGGGTGGGCTCAGCTACCCGGCGCGACAGCGCCAAGGTCAAGGAAGACCTCGAGCGCATCTACCACTACTTTCCCAAGCTGGCCCTGATCAAGACCCGCCTGGCGGGCTACTGCTCGGGGGGCGAACAGCAGATGCTGGCCATTGGGCGGGCCCTGCTGGCCAACCCCCGGCTCCTGCTGCTGGACGAACCCAGCCTGGGGCTGGCCCCCCTGCTGGTGCGGGAAATTTTCGATATTGTGGCCCAGATTAACGCCGAGGAAGGCGTGACGGTACTGGTGGTGGAGCAGAACGCTCGGGTAGCCCTCTCGGTGGCCCACTATGGCTACATCATGGAGTCCGGGCGGATTGCCCTGGAAGGCACCAGGGAATACCTCGAGTCCAACCCCGATGTAAAGGAGTTTTACCTGGGGGTGGCCAAGTCGGGGGGGCGCAAGAGCTTCAAGGACGTCAAGAGCTACCGCCGTCGCAAGCGGTTTATGTAGAGCCGGTGGTGGGTGGCCTGTGGCTTATGGGGCTCAAAAGCCCCGCCACAGGCCACAACTTTTTTGCAACCCAGTGCAGGATGCTGTTCGGGCCTCCGGGTTAACATAAACCCCATGAGCGAGACGAGTCTGCCAACCAAAGAGCAGGTACTGGAAGCCCTCAAGGTGGTGCGCGACCCCGAGATTCCCGTGAATGTGGTGGATTTGGGCCTGGTCTACGATGCCGAGGTCAAGGAAGGGGGGGTGGTGGATATCACCATGACCCTGACCTCCATCGGCTGCCCTGCCCAGGACATCGTCAAGGCCGATGCTGAAATTGCGGTGATGCGCCTCGAGGGTGTGAACGCGGTCAATGTTGACTTTGTCTGGACGCCGCCCTGGACGCCCGCCAAGATGACCGAAGACGGTAAGCGTCAGATGCGGATGTTTGGTTTCAACGTTTGAGGGTAGGCGTCACATGCGGCTGGTGAAGTCGCGCTTGACGTAAAGCATGGGGTCGGTGGGGTTGGCGGTGGCCGCGAGGAGCTTGCCGATCTCCTCGTCGGACTGTTCAAACAAAGCGGCGTACTCTGAAGGGGCTATTACGGCCTCTTTGAAGCTGCTGACCCCGCGCTCCGACAGCCAGAGGGTGAGGTCTCTCAGGGCATCGTCCCCCTCTGACCCAAAGCGAGGGCCAAAGGCATCCAGGCTCAGCACCCGGTGCTTTCCCTCCTGAACATAAATGGCGTAACGGGCTCGAGCCCGCTGATCCTGCCAGTCGGTGATGTAGGTTGCTGTGGCTTCAAGAAAATCAACACCCTTCAGGGCTTCCTTCAACTCGGCAAGGGTCTCTTTGGGCGCACCACGAAGGCCAACGATGTTCATGTGCCTATTCTAACGACTCAAAGGCGACCGACCGAAGAGCGGTTGGTCGCCCCTTGTGGTTTCAGAGAGTGGACTTTGTTCAGGGCAGCAGGAAGGAGATAAGTTTGGTTTCCAGAAACTCCTCCATGCCCCAGTGCCCCCCCTCGCGGCCCAGGCCCGAGTTTTTGTAGCCGCCAAAGGGCAGGTTGGAGCCCATGGCGCTGGGGACGGGGTCGTTGACGCCCACGATGCCATACTCCAGGGCCTCCGCTACGCGGAAAGCGCGGCTCAGATCCTTGGTCCAGATGTAGGCGGCCAGGCCGTAGTCGGTGTTGTTGGCCCAGGCGATGGCCTGTTCTTCGTCCTCAAAGGGCATCAGGGGGGCGACCGGCCCAAAAGTTTCTTCATCTAAAATTTTCATACCGGGCTGAATGCCGGTCAGGACGGTGGGTGCGTACAGCAGCCCTCCCAGGGGCTTGCCCCCGGTGGCAACCCTGGCTCCTTTGGCAAGGGCATCCTCCACGTGCGAGACCACTTTATCCAGGCCCTGTTGTTCGACCAGGGGCCCCACGTTGGTGCTGGCATCCAGGGGATCGCCCACCTTGAGCTGGCTCACGGCTTCGGCCAACGCACCAGCGTAGTCGGCCTCGAGCTTCTTGTGCACGTAAATGCGGTTGGTGGTGACGCAGGTCTGCCCGGCGTTGCGGTACTTGGAGAGCAGGGTGAACTGCACAGCCTTTTCGATATCGGCATCCTCAAACACGATGAAGGGCGCGTTGCCACCGAGCTCGAGGGAAACCCGCTTCATGGTTTCGGCCCCCTGACGGTAGAGGATTTTGCCGACGGGTGTGGAGCCGGTGAAGGTGATTTTGCGAATGCGCATGTCCTCCATCAAGACCCTGGACACCGGCACCGGGTCGGCAGCGGGCAGCACTTGCAGGGTACCGGCGGGGCCTCCGGCTTCCTCCCAGAGCTTGGCCAGGTACAAAGCGCACAGGGGGGTTTGTTCGGCAGGTTTGACGATGATGGTACAACCTGCTGCCAGCGCGGGGGCGGCCTTGCGGGTAATCATGCTGGTGGGGAAGTTCCAGGGGGTCACGGCATACACCGGGCCTACCGGCTCGTAGACGGCCATCTGGCGCTTGTGGGGGAAACGTGAATGAATCAGCTCCCCGTTCACCCTGGGGGCTTCCTCGGCGCACCATTCCACAAAGCTGGCCGCATACAGAACTTCTCCCTTGGCCTCGGTGATGGGTTTGCCCATCTCCAAGGCGGTCAGGCGCCCCAGCTCTTCCTGGTGGGCGATGAGCAGATCGTTCCATTTGCGCAGGATTTTACCGCGCTCAAAACCGGTGAGCTTTTTCCACTCCTTGAAGGCTGCTACCGCAGCGTCGGCGGCCATCTGGGCTTCGGCTTCGCCACAGTCGGCGACCTGGGCCAGCAGTTCGCCGCTATAGGGGCTTTTAACCGCAAAAGTTTTGGGGGTCTGGTGCCATTTGCCGCCCACATAGGCGCTGCGGGGAAAATCAAAGTCTTTGACCATAGCAGCCTCTAGCATACTCCGGAGCTACCAGACTGCGGGTAGGCAAACCTTGCAATTTGAGGCGTTGGTAGACAGGTTTGTTTGTACCAATCCCCGTTCAACAAGGCGCCGAAAGCCTAACGCCAAAGAACCAGGTTACACAGTCGTAGGGTTCTCCCGTGAATCCGTTAGCGGTTGCGGGCTGGGTTCAGGGTAAAACTTTGCCAGTCTCGGTCAACCAGCAGCGGCAATGGGTTAACGACCCTGTAGTCGCAGGTGCGCCGGCTGCCTGAATACACCCCAAAGTGCAGGTGTGGGGGGGTGGTGCGGGCATTGCCGGTATTGCCCACATAGCCGAGCAGGGTGCGGGTTGTGACCTTCTGGCCCTCCTTGAGACCCGGCGCGTAGCGCTCGAGGTGGGCGTAATAGTAGCGTCGTCCCACAGGCCCCACCACAAACACATACAAGCCCCCCAGTTGCCCCTGGCCGATGCGCCAGACGAATCCGCTTGTGGCCGAATAAACGGGGGTCCCTCTGGGGGCGAAGATGTCCTGCCCTTCGTGGGTTCGCCAGCCGCTACGGGCTGCGCCAAAGGTGTTGGCAACTTGCCGTACCCGTGCGCCTTGCACCGGCATGGCCAGCCGGGTGTCGGGCTCTTTGGGGAGCAGGGGCAGATAGCTTTGTAGCTTTTCCCGGTAGGCCGCCCAGCGTTCACGCTCCTTCCGTTCGGCTTCGGTACGGGGTTCAGGGCGGTTCCAGGTCGAAGGGGTACACACACTTCCAGGTTGCGCGTCGGGTTCGCCGCCCCGGCCTTGTGCCAGGACTTCGCTCCCCAGCCAAAGCGTGAGTAGCAGGGTGCCAAAGCCTACCTGTTTGACCAAAGGCATGACTTCAGTTTGCGGCCCCAAGATTAGTGCTGTAAGAGAGCTGGTCAGGGGTCGCTCGAGCGGCTACACTTGAACTATTGGTTCAACCGATAGGAGCTTTCGGTGCAAATCTCGCTCAAGCAGCTGGTTTACTTCATTGCGGTGGCCGAGTCGGGCTCGATTTCCAAAGCCCTGACCTCGCTGAACGTGACCCAGTCGGTGGTGACGGAGGCCATCAAGAAGCTCGAGGATACCCTGGGAGCCGAGCTGTTTACCCGGCACGCCAGGGGCATGACCCTGACCCATGCGGGACACCAGTTTCTGCGCCACGCCCACGAGGTACTGGCCGCGCTTCGCAACGCCGAGCAGGCCATTCGCGAACGCCCTGATGCCACTACCGGGCAGCTTAACCTGGGGGTAACCAGCCTGGTGACGGCTTACTACCTGCCCTACCTGCTGGATCGGTTCGAGCGGGTGTTCCCCGGTATTCGCGTTGCGATTGTGGAAGACCGGCGGGGGTACATCGAGCACCTGCTGATTAATGGCGAGCTCGACGTGGCGGTGATGAATGTTTCGGTGGTGGATAAGCAGGCCATCGAAACCCGCACCTTGCTGCGGGCCCCCTGGCGGGTCTGGCTCGCATCCAACCATCCGCTGGTCCAGCGCGAAAGGGTGGCGCTCCAGGACTTGCAGACGGAGCGTTTTTTGTCGCTCAAGAACGATGAGCTCGAGGAGGTCAGCCAGCAGATCTACCGCCTGAGCGGTTCCCCCCCGGTGGCCGTACGCACCGACTCCATCGAGGCTGTGCGGAGCCTGGTAGCCCTGGGTATCGGGGTGGCGGTGCTGCCCAACCTGATGTACAGGCCCTGGAGCCTCGAGGGGGACCGGCTGGAGTCGCGGCCCTTGCAGGAAGATTTGCCCCGCCTGGAGATTGGCGTAGCCTGGCGCCGGGGAAGTGCGCTCAGTGAGGCAGCCCGGCAGTTTTTGGTGGTGGTCGGTGAACACAGCCGGGTGCAGGAGTACGGCATGAACTATGCCGAGCTGCTGAGCAGTCCAGACTAGCCCGGAGCTATCTTTTTTGCCAATGCCTCCTATATAGACAGGTTGCTTGTTTGCCGCCAACCTGGGTCTATATCGTATAGAGCAGTTCGACAGCTCGAGTCGTCGTGTGGGTATGGCAAAGCCTAGGGGTTGTCGTATACGAGGAGGGTGTATGAGAACACGGTGGTTCTTGGCAGTGGTGGGTCTGGCAGCTGTGGCAGGTCTGGCGGTGGCCCAGCTCCCGGCCAGCCGGGCAAAGCAGTCGCTGGGGCAGAATGAGGGCCAACTGAACATCCTGGCCTGGCCGGGGTATGTGGAAAACGGCTCAACCGACAAGAGCGCTGACTGGGTTACGGGGTTTGAAAAAGAAACTGGCTGCAAGGTGACGGTCAAGGTTTTCAGCAGCTCCGACGAAGCCGTGCGCTTGATGAACCAGGGCGGTTACGATCTCGTCACCGCCTCGGGCGATGCCACCCAGCGCCTGATTGCGGGCAATGTGGTAGCCCCCATCAACTGGAACCTGATTCCCAACACCCGCAACCTTGACCGCCGCCTGCTCAACTCGCCCTGGTATGTGGTTAATGGGGTGCGCTACGGGGTGCCCTACCAGTTTGGCGTGAACGTGCTGGCGTACAACACCAACGTCTTCAAGACCCCCCCGGATAGCTGGAAGGTGGTTTTTGAAGAGATGATTCTCCCCGATGGCAAAAGTAACAAAGGCCGTATCCAGGCCTACTACGGCCCCATCTACGTGGCCGATGCAGCGCTGTACCTGATGCGTACCCGACCCGAGCTTGGCATCAAAGACCCCTACGAGCTCAACGAGCGGCAGTACCAGGAGGTGCTCAAGCTGCTGCGCCAGCAACGCACGCTGCTCCAGCGCTACTGGAACGATGCCAACGCCCAGGTGCAGGACTTCACCAACGAAGGCGTGGTGGCCTCGACTACCTGGATTTTCCAGGTCAATACCCTCAAGGCCAACAAGCGCCCCATCGACTGGGTAGTACCCAAGGAGGGAGCTACCGGCTGGGCCGATACCACCATGCTGGCGGCCAACTCCAAAAACTCCAACTGTGCCTACCGCTGGCTCAACTGGCAACTTACCAACAAGGTGCAGGCCGACATTGCCGGCTGGTTTGGTTCCAACCCGGTGGTGCCCGCAGCCTGCAACACCCCCGGCTCCTTACTGCCGGCAGACGGCTGTAAGAACCAGGGCTTCAACGACTTCGACAAGATTTTCTTCTGGCGTACGCCGACCGCCCAGTGCCGCACCCAGAACAACCAGTGTGTGCCCTACAGCCGTTGGGTGAGCGATTACATCGCCATTCAGGGAGGGCGCTGAGAATTTGCATGTGGCGAATAGCTGGCAGCAGGCTCTAATCAATGGACACCGTCGTTGCAACCCCTCACCCGGCGACACCGGGTTACCGTCAGAAAATGAGCTCCAAACTAGCGGGCGGTGTCGCCACCCTCTCCCGCAAGGGAAAAGGGAAAGGGGAAAACGATAAAAGCCGGTAGCTGATGGCACGACAGATTTGGTGAAGGATGCTATGCCGACGGTTCACAACCCCCGGCTAGGGGGCTACCTGAGCATCAAAACTTTCTAGCTGGGGGTGAGGGGCTCCTGGAGGAAACCCAGCGGCCAGGGCCCCAGGTTCCCAGCCCAAGGCCCTCGGCAAATTGGTGACGATCCCACTACGATGGTGCAAATGCTCAAAGAGCCCAGAACAGAGTCCGTGCAGGCTGCCGTGGTACTCCGCGAGGTGTCCTGCTACTTTGGCCCGGTAAAGGCCGTGGACGGGGTGGATTTGGAAATCCTCCCCGGCGAATTTTTCTCCATGCTAGGGCCGTCGGGTTCGGGCAAGACCACCTGCCTGCGCCTGATTGGTGGGTTTGAGCAGCCTACCTCGGGGCAGATTGTGCTGTTTGGGCAGGATGCCTCCCGGTTGCCGCCCTATGCCCGCGATGTGAACACGGTCTTTCAGGATTATGCGCTCTTTCCGCACATGAATGTGCGCGACAACGTAGCGTATGCGCTTATGGTGCGGGGCGTACCCCGGCCTGAGCGCCACCGGCGGGCCGAGGAGATGCTGGAACTGGTCAAGCTGGCAGGGTTGGGGGATCGGCGGCCAGGGCAACTCTCGGGGGGGCAGCGGCAGCGGGTGGCTCTGGCCCGTGCCCTCATCAACAGGCCCAGGCTGCTCTTGCTGGATGAGCCTTTGGGTGCGCTGGACTTGAAGCTGCGCGAAGAGATGCAGATCGAGCTGAAAGCCCTGCAACGCCAGTTGGGCATTACCTTCATCTATGTCACCCACGACCAGGGCGAGGCCCTTTCCATGTCCGACCGGGTAGCGGTGTTCAACCATGGCCGTATAGAGCAGCTCGACACCCCCAAGCAGCTTTACGAATACCCCCAGACCGAGTTTGTGGCCCGCTTTGTGGGCAGCGCCAATGTCCTCGAGGGCCGCCTACTGGGGCTGGAAGGGGGCCGGTATGCCCTGCGCCCCGAGCGCATCGCCATCCAGCCGGGCAGCCAGACTGGCCCCAACCGATTGAGTGGCACCCTGCTGGACATTCACTACCTGGGAGCCCAGACCCGCTACGAAGTCCAGGTAGGGGAGGAGCGCCTGACGGCGGTCACGCCGTCCGAAGAACAGGGCTTGCAGATTGGCAGCGCCGTTACCTTGAGCTGGGAAAGCGGTTCGCTACGGCCTTTGCGGGAGGCGGTGTGAGCAGCGCCTGGCGGTTGCCCACCTGGGCGAGCGGGAGGGATGCATGACCCTGCGCCGTCGCCTTTCTGATGCGCTGTATGTGCGTCCGTTGCTGCTGTTGTCGTTGTTGCTGATACCACCCTTGCTCTGGCTGGGCATCATCTATCTGGGGTCGCTCTTCAACCTGATGCTCTACAGCTTCTACTCCCTCAACGACTTTACCGGCCAGGTGGAGTATCGCTTTTCGCTCTCGGCGTTTCAGCAGCTCTTTAGCTCTCCGGCCAACGTGGATATCGTGGTGCGTACTACCCTGATGGCCCTGGTGGTCACGCTGGCCTGCATCGCCATTGGCTTCCCGGTTGCCCATTACATCGCCTTCTATACCAAAGGCAATGCCAGAACCTTCTGGTATCTGATGGTGCTGTTGCCGCTGTGGTCCAGCTACCTGATCAAGGTCTATGCCTGGCGCTTGATTCTGGCGGGTGAAGGGGTGGTGAGCTGGTTTTTCAATCTGCTGGGGTTGGGCTGGCTTCTGCAGGGCATCCTGAGTCTGCCGGTGATAGGTGGTTCCAGCCTCTCCAACAGCTACCTGGGTATGTTTCTGGTTTTTACCTACATCTGGCTTCCTTACATGATTCTACCGATTATCGCGGCCCTCGAGCGCGTCCCTAAATCGCTCATTCAGGCCTCGTCCGACTTGGGCGCCAGACCAGGCCAGACTTTTCGCAAGATCATCTGGCCCCTGGTCATTCCGGGGGTGGCGGCTGGTTCCATTTTTACTTTCTCGCTCACACTGGGCGACTACATCATCCCTCAGGTGGTGGGCCAGCCCGGTTTTTTCATTGGGCAGATGGTCTATGTACAGCAGGGCACGGCAGGCAATCTGCCCCTGGCTGCGGCTTTCTCGGTGGTGCCGGTGGTGATTATTGCCATTTACCTGCTCATTGTGCGGCGATTGGGGGCGTTCAATGCGCTGTAAGGATTCAAAGTCATTGGCCTCTGGTCGGAGTGCGGGCAGCTACTCCAGGGCTGTCCGTACAAAGGGCTTGATGGTCGGGTTCAAACCGATGGACGCCTGGTGGAGGAGTACCAATGCCGGGTAAGCCTTCGCTGGGCCTGCGTATCGCGTTCTACCTGGGAATGCTCTTCCTGCATTTTCCCATCGCCATCATCGTTCTGTACGCTCTGACCACTGAAGACCGCACCTACCAGTTTCCGCCCCCCGGCCTGACCCTGCGCTGGTTTGGCGAAGCCTTCCAGCGACAGGATATGTGGGCGGCGCTCTGGCTATCGTTGCAGGTAGCGGCCATGGCCACCGGGATTGCCCTGGTGCTGGGAACGATGGTGGCTGCAGCTATGTACCGCTTCCAGTTTTTGGGGAAGGACTTCATCACCGTACTGCTCATCCTGCCCATTGCCCTGCCTGGCATCCTGACGGGCATTGCCTTGCTTACCACCTTCAAGCGGCTGGCCCTGGAACCGAGCTTCTGGACGATAGTCATTGGCCATGCCACCTTCTGCATCGTGACGGTGTACAACAACGTGGTCGCACGGTTCCGACGCACAGGCTATTCCCAGATAGAAGCCTCCATGGACCTGGGCGCGGACTGGTTTGCCACCTGGCGCTTTGTGGTGTTGCCCAGCATTGCCACGGCTTTGCTGGCGGGCGGGATGCTTTCATTTGCCCTGTCCTTTGACGAGGTGATCGTGACCACCTTTACCGCCGCCGACCAGAAGACCCTGCCCATCTGGTTTTTGAATGAGCTGTTTCGGCCCCGCGAGCGCCCTATTACCAATGTGGTGGCGGTGTTCGTTATGCTCATCACCTTTTTGCCGATTGTGCTGGCCCAGTGGCTGACCCGTGATACCGACGACCTGCACGGGGGAGGCAAAACCGGCTGAAAGCTGGCTGGGGGCTAGATCAACCGATTTATGACCAACCAACTTAGCGATAAAGCACACGTGCAACCAAGATGGAAGAAAGGAAAACGAATATGGCAACCAAAGCACTGATTGAACAGAGCAAGATGCTGATAGACGGGCAGTTTGTGGCCGGGGAGAGCACCCCTCTGGACATCCTGAACCCGGCCACGGGCGAGGTACTCCTGAAGCTCCCCGAGGCTTCGGTGGAACAGGTTAAGCAAGCGGTAAATGCGGCTGAAAAAGCCTTTGATGCGTGGTCGCAAACCACGCCCAAAGACCGTTCGCTGATGCTTTTGAAACTGGCCGACAAGATTGAAGAGCACGCCGAGGAGTTCGCCCGACTGGAGTCGCTCAACTGCGGCAAACCCTATCAAGCAGCGCTAAACGACGAAATCCCGGCCATTTCGGACTGCTACCGTTTCTTTGCGGGGGCGGCCCGTTCCATGACTGGCGCGCTGGCGGGTGAGTATCTGGCTGGTCATACCAGCATGATTCGGCGGGATCCTATTGGCGTGGTGGCGAGCATCGCGCCCTGGAACTACCCGCTCATGATGGCGGCCTGGAAGCTAGCTCCGGCGCTGGCAGCCGGAAATACCGTGGTCATCAAGCCTAGCGAGCAGACGCCCCTGACCACCCTCAAGCTGGCCGAACTGCTGGCGGAGATTTTCCCGTCGGGGGTGGTGAATGTGGTGACTGGGGTGGGTGAGACGGTGGGCTCTACCCTGATTCACCAGCCTGGGGTGCGGATGATTTCCCTGACCGGCGATGTGGCCACCGGGAAGCGGGTGCTCGAGGCCGCTTCGCAGAGCCTGAAGCGCACCCACCTCGAGCTTGGCGGCAAGGCCCCGGTCATCGTGATGGATGACGCCGACCTCGAGGCCGCCGTGCAGGGCATCAAAATTTTTGGCTACTACAACGCCGGGCAGGACTGCACCGCAGCCTGCCGGGTGTATGCGGGCAAGAAAATCTACGACAAGTTTGTGGCCGAGCTATCGGACGCGGTCAAGTCCATCAAGGTGGGGGCGCAAAACGATGAAGGGGTGGAGATGGGGCCCCTGATTACCGAGCGGCAGCGGGCTCGGGTGGCCAGCTTTGTGGAGCGGGCCCGCATGCAGAAGCACATCGAGGTCACAGTGGGGGGCCACCCGATGGAGGGCAAGGGCTTCTTCTACGAGCCCACCGTGGTGGCGGGTGCCCTGCAATCCGACGAAATCGTGCGCCGCGAGGTGTTTGGGCCGGTGGTTTCGGTTACGCGTTTCTCCGACCCCGAGGAAGCCATTGCCTGGGCCAACGACTCCGACTACGGCCTGGCCAGCTCGGTCTGGACGCAGGACGTGGGCAAGGCCATGCGGATTGCTAGCCGCTTGCAGTACGGCGCTACCTGGATCAACACCCACTTCATGCTGGTAAACGAGATGCCCCACGGGGGGGTCAAGCAGTCGGGCTACGGCAAGGACATGAGTATGTACGCGCTCGAGGACTACACCGTAGCGCGGCATATCATGGTCAAGCACTAGCAGTGCCGAAAGCCCAATGCTGAAGGCTCAAAGCGAAGTTCAGACCAGGGTTCTCATACCATCTTTGCCCGAACGCTTCACAAAACATGGGTTTGGTGAAGTAGGGAACAGGGGATAGGGGTTAGGTTGTAGGCAAATAGATACCTACCAGCTACCTGCTAAGTGCGCCCACGATAGAAAGGTGCGGTTTTGATGCGGTGTGACACGTATGAGGGGCTTGCAGTGGCGCGGCGCAAGCCCTGGCTCTGGATCGTGAATGTAGATTTCGGAGGTGGAGATACTTACCACCCACTTCCACCTCTGGGCTAAAGCTGCGCGGTATCGCCCCAGTTTTGTAGCAGGGCCCGGTAGGCCGGGTTCTGGTAACGCGAGAGCAGAAAGGCCGGGGCATAGCTGGGCAGCGCGGCCCCGGTGACGTGGGCCGCCAGCAGCTCCCCTGCGGCGCAGGCGGCCATGACGCCAAAGCCCGACAAGGCCCCCACCAGGTAAGCGCCCCGCACCGGCAGCGGGCCGATGAGGGGGCGGTTTTCCTGGGTTTTGAGGTAATAGCCCCCGTCTATCCAGGGCCTAGGGGCTTTCTCGAAGTACCGCTGTAGGCCCGGCACCATCACCGACAGGCCGCGCAGGGTGATATCGGCGTAGTGGGGGTCTGGGGGAATGGGGAAGGTGGGTTCAACGGGTTCGGTATGGTGGTTGTACAGCACAATCAGGGTGGTGCTATCCCCAAGCCCGTCGGGCCGGCCATGCACCCCTGCCGGGAACTTCTGCAAGAGCCAGCGAGCGGACTCGTCTTCGGCCAAAAGGAGGCGCTCCTCGAGGCTCCAGGGCAGCTCTACCTCGTCCATCCAGATCAGCATGGGAGCCTCGCGGGGTACCACCCCCAGGGTCTCGCTGAAGCTCATCTTGAGGTGCCGCTCGGCAAAGACGGGCAGCTCCACCCCCAGCATCCGGCCTACCTGTTTTTGCATGGGCCCGGCGGCGTTGATGAAGATGGAGGTTTCCAGGGTTTCGGTGGAACCCTCTTCGCGCGCGACCTCCACAGACTGAACCGCGCCCCCCATCGTCTCAACCCCCACCACCTCACCCCGCACCAGCCGAACCCCGTGTTCGCGGGCTTTTTCCAGCAGGTACATGCCCAGTTGCTGGGCCGAGAGCCAGCCCGCCCGCCGGACGTGCAGCACCGCCTGGGTGCCTGGGGTCAGGTAAGGAAAGTGCTGCCGGATCAGGGCCGGGTTGGTCATCAGGTCGGCCCCCTCGAGCCCAGAGTCGAAGCCCTGGGCAGGGGAGGGCTGGTAGGAATTTTGGCTGTGGCTGTGAACCCGCAGGGCCCCCGCGCCCTTTTGGGCGGCGTCCAGGGCGGCCTCGGCCAGCATGGGAATTTTGCCTGCATCGGCGGTGGCGTAGAGGTAACCCCGGCGGTTCAGGTGGATGCGGTTGGCAGATTCCTGGGCGATGGCCTCGAGCAGCTCGATGCTGCGGTTCATGAAGGCAATCATGTGGCCGTCCGGCCCCGGCCACCAGTTGCGGTAGGCCTCGGTAGACTTGTCGGAGGTGAGCGAAAGGGGGTCGCCCTGCTCCACCAGGACGATGTTCTTCAAGCCCTTTTTCGCCAGGTAATAGGCCGCCGCGACCCCGGCGATACCGGCTCCGCAGATGACGGCCTCGGCTGTACTGTTTGGCATAATATGTATACAGTATACACCCAGGCACAAATTGCGTCGGAAACAGCCTATCGTTGGAGGCCAATGGCTGAACATCGAATCAGTCCAGCAGAGCCTGCACCGCTTCCATGAGCTGCAGCTCCTCGAGAGGACATCGCCCAATACCCTGTCGCTCAACAGAAACCCTGATACCTGGTTCATCAAGTAGCTGACGGGGTTTTTCTATTCGTGTTGTGTTACGGGAGGGCTGTTACAATACTTTAGTGGATTGGCGCACAGAGGTCGTGGAAAGCCTGGTTCCCCTGGGTGTCGAGCGGGTGTATTTGTTTGGCTCCCATGCTCGAGGCACCGCTACAAAGCGCTCCGACCTTGATCTGCTGGTGCTGTGGGAGACGGTGCTGCCGCCCCTGGAGCGTATAGGTCAGGTGCTGTGGGCATTGCGGGAACTGCCCTGGGTGGTAGAGCCGGTGGTGCTGACCCCTTCTGAATTCGAGGAACGCCGCAACCTGCCCTTCCTGCGGGGCGTGCTGAGGGAGGCCCAACTCCTGTATGAGCGTGGAAAAACAGCAGCTTGAGGCCCGACGCTGGCTTCGACAGGCCGACGACGACCTCGAGGCATCCCGTGCCCTGGAAGTTGCAGGCAAGTATGCCCAGGCGGCTTTCTTCGCCCAACAAGCGGGGGAGAAAGCCCTGAAGGCCGTTTGGCTGGCCCTGGACGCAGACCCCTGGGGACACTCCCTGGGCCGCCTGGTTCGGGAGATGCCAGACGCGGCCAGAGAGGTGTTCGCCCCCCTGCTAGAAGAAGCCCTGGCCCTTGATAAGCTCTACATCCCCACCCGTTACCCGGATGCGCTGGCCAACCTAACGCCCGCCGAGGCTTACACCCGGCGAGAGGCCCAAACTGCCCAGGCACAGGCCGGAGCCATTTTGAGCGCGGTGAAAAGGTGGCTGGATGCAGCCACGTGAAGGGCAGGCTTAGAGCGCTCATCACACAGGTTAAGCCTTCCGACTTCAAGAAAGCCTTGTTTTGGACAGAACAGTGTACGACACCTGCCCCCTAACCCCTGCACTCAATCTACTGCTCCAACCGTGTGCAAAGTGTTCAGGTGAAGTCAGGGCGAACCTTGCCGATGGGCGTTGGCGGATTGTCCTAGCCCAGTAGCGCCTGCACCGCTTCCTCGAACACCTCGGTATGCCGCCGCACCTGCTCGGGGGTGGTCTCGGGCGAGATGAGGGTCATGTTGTGGAAGGGGGTGAGCAGGATACCCCGGTTCAGCATGAACAGGTGGATGAAGGGGTCGAGGTCGGGGTCCTGGCCGGCCAGAGCCTCGGAGCCATTGCGGGCGGGGTTGGGGCGGAAGAGGTACTCCACCCGGCAACCCACGCGGGTAACGTGCCAGGGCAGGCGGTAGTGTTCCATCACCCCGCGTACCTCGGCCTCGAGCTGCTCCCCCAGGGCGATCATGCGGGCGTAGGCGGCTTCGGTCAGGACGTGCTCGAGGGTAGCCCGCATGGCCGCCAGCGAGAGGGCGTTGGCCGCCAGGGTGCCCCCAATGCCCCCGGTGTCGGCGTAAGGGGGCTGGATGACCTGCTGGGCCCGAGCGCCCACAGCCTCGGTAAAGCCGTAGGCCGCGCTGGGAATGCCGCTGCCCAGAGGCTTGCCCACCGTCAGGATGTCGGGCTCGAGGCCATGTGCTTGGGTGTAGCCCCCCGGCCCTGCCGAGAGGGTGTGGGTTTCGTCCATAATCAGCAGCGTGCCATAGCGGCGGGTTAGCTCGCGCAGGGCCGTATGGTAGCCCGGCTGGGGCTGCACGATGCCCACATTGGTCATCACCGGCTCGGCCAGCACCGCCGCCACATCACCGGGGCGCAGGGCTTCTTCCAGGGCCGCCACATCGTTCCACTCCACCACCCTGGTAGTAAGGGTGGGGTCTACCTGGGGCCCGATGTTGCCGGGGCGGCTGGCGGGCTTTCCATCCACCAGCCAGGCGTAGGCCTCGTCCACGGTCCCGTGGTAGCAGCCGTGGAAGACCAGCACCTTGGGCCTGCCGGTAATGGCCCGCGCCAGCCGCAGCGAGAAGCGGTTAGCGTCGGTGGCCGAGAGGGCAAACTGCCAGTACTTGAGGCCAAAGCGGCGCTGCAACTCCTCGGCCACCCAGAAGGCATTTTCGGAGGGCAGCATGGTGGTAATGCCCTTTTCGAGTTGTGCGATGATGCCGGGCAGGGCAGCCGGGGGCGAGTGGCCGGTCATGGCCCCGGTGTCGCCCAGGCACAGGTCTATGTACTCTAGCCCGTCCACATCGCGGAAGGTTGCGCCCCTGGCCTCGGCCACGAAGATCGGGAAACCCCCCGGCCAGCGGGTCATCCAGTGCATGGGCACCCCCGCCAGGAGCGAGTTCTGGGCGCGGTGGTAGAGCTGTAGCGACCGGGGGTGGCGCTCGGCGAATAGCCGAGTTTCGGCATGCATCAGGGTTTTCACTTTGCTGCGGTCAATGTTGGTGGTGGGGGTCATGATTCCTCTCTTTTACAGCGGTTTGCGAAAGCACACAATGCGTTCAACTTCCTGATAGTCCAGGCCGACGTGGGCCTGCTGGCTTTGGGTGTTGTTCAGCTCGGTATCGGAGGCCATCTCGGTGCAGCCTTTGGCCCTGGCCCAGTCCTCGGCGGCCTCCACCAGCCTGCGCCCGATGCCGACACCCCGGTACGCAGGGGCCACATACCAGCCCTCCAGGTAGCCCACCGGGCTGCTGTCGCAGCCCTCGGCATAGGCCCGCAGCGACACTTCCACAAAGCCCACCAGTTCTGCTTCTTGTTGGGCCACAAAACTTGCCAGATGCTCTCTATTCAGGATTTCCGATACCTCGCACTCAAAACTTTCGGCACTGTCTGGCCATAGGGCGGTGCGCAGCCGGAAATAGGCTGGCAGATCTTGGGTTTGCAGGGGTCGAATATTGGTGGTGGACTCCACAGGAACTCCGATCATACCAACTCTGCGCGTGAGCGGCGCTAAACGCGCCCCTCACTTGCCGCGCCAGGGGGCGCGTCCGAGGGACTTGTATATCGCTTTTGGGTCACTTCTGGGCAGATTTGGTATCAGTAGCTGCCAGGTTGTGCACCAAGCAGGCGGGCTCTGCCGCTATTCTGCAACGCCGCCGACCATCGTGCGATGAACCGAGAGGCTGTAGGGGTCGGACAGATTGCCCTCCAGCACCACCAGGTCGGCCCACTTGCCTACCTCCAGGCTGCCCCGGTTGCCCTCGTCCCCCTGGGCCACCGCCCCGCCCATGGTGTAGGCCCAGATGGCCTGTTCCAGACTTACCTGATTACCCGGGCACAAAGGCTCGGAGAGCGCTGCCTGCAAACCGTTCAGGGGCTCCACCTGCCGCACCACCGGCCCGTCCGAGGAGAACGCCACCGTAAGGCCCGCTTCGAACATGGCCCGCAGGTTGAAGCAGCGGCAGAACCACTCGTCGGGCACGTAGCGCTCGTAGTTGGTACGCAACTCCCGAATGAATACCGGTTGTGGTACCGCAATGATGCCGAGCTCTTTTGCTGTGGCCAGGTGTTCGGGGTCAGCCAGCCCGAAGTGCTCGAGGCGGTGGCGGGGGCCGGGGGCGGTCTGGTAGAGCCGTTGGTACACCTGCAGAACCTGATCTAAAGCCCGGTCGCCAATGGCGTGGGTGCCGATGCGAAAGCCCGCCTGGTGGGCCTCCAGGGCCAGTTCAAACAGGTCGTCATCCTCGAAGCGCAGGATGCCGTACTGGGGGGGGTCTAAGGTTTTGTACGGCCTGGAAATGGCAGCGGTGGCCCCGGAGAGACCCCCGTCGGCAAAGAACTTCACCGAGTCGCAGCGCAGGTAGTCTGAAACATGTTTTTCGGGTAGGGGGAAGGTCTCGGTGCCTCCGTCCGGGCGGCGCATGTAGAGCAGGTTGACCCGGATGGGCAGCTCGCCGCGCTCGGCCAGGGCTTTGTAGGCGGCGTACAGCGGGGGGTCTACGGCGGGGTCGGTGGCGCTGGTGGCGCCCAGCGAGCGCAGGTACTCGCAGCCCGCCTTCACCCACAGCTCGTATTGGGCCTGACTGGGCTCACCCATGGCCTTGAAGGCCAGTCCATAGGCGGTTTCGTAGAGGATGCCCTGTTCGTAGTGGATTTCCCCACCGGGAACGTGGGTTTCTGGGGTGATGCCGGCAAGCTCCAGGGCCTGGGAGTTCACCGCGTGGATGTGGGCGCAGGTACGGGTCAGCAGCACCGGATTTTGCGGAGCCAGCCTGTCCAGCGCTGCCCTGGAGGGCATGGCTTTTTCGGCCAGCAGGGCTTCGTTCCAGCCGCGCCCCCACAACCACTCGCCGGGCTTCAGCATCCTGGCGCGTTCTTCAACCCTGGCGTAGAGCTCGGCCAGCGAGGTAACGCCGCGCAGGTCGAGCAGGGTGGTGCGAAGCTGCCCCACCTTCCAGATGTGCACGTGGGCATCGTTGAAGCCCGGAAGCAAAATGCGGCCTTCCAGATGCACCTTTTGGGCTGAAGGGGCCAGGTTCTCGAGGTCAGAGAGCCTGCCCGTAGCGGCAATGCGGCCCTTCCGAACCAGGAGGGCCTCGAGGGGCTCTAAGACATACGTTGCCCCCTTCAGGCGGGGGTTCAGGATAACACCGCCGTGGAACAGCAGCTCGTTCATGGGTTGCCTTTCAGGTCCGGGTTCCGCCAGATGATAAACACCCCGTAGTTGCCGCAACTGGGGTCGTCGAGGTAGTCCGGGATAATGCCCCAGACACAGTATCCGCGTTTGAGCTGGATGGAGAGCACCGGGTCGAACATCTCTCCCCGCACCACCCGCGCCACGTACTGCTCGATAAAGAGGTCGCGCTGGTAGGGGGCATAGCCCTTGGGCATGGCCCCGGCCACATGGCCCTTGAGGCCCAGCCGTCGCACCAGGTTTTGCCGGGCGGTGTAGAGCAGGGTAGAAAGCCCAAAGCCCCGAAAGGCGGGGTGGACGCCAATGTCGGCCCCGTAGAGCCAGTCGCCCTGGGGGTCGTGGTTGGAGAGCCAGTTGTTCGTCACCGCCTCCATGTACCTGTGCTGGTAGTGCTTGAGGTCGAGGCGGGTGCGAAAGTCGGTGGAGCAGGCCACCACCTGGCCGGTTTCGCGCTCCACCACCGCGTGCTGCCCCTCCGGAAACACCCGTGTGTGGGCCTGGTAGTGTTCGGCGGTGATGAGTTCGTCCCTCGAGAGCGAGGGAAAGGAAGCCTGCTGGATGGCCTCGAGCGCTTGTGCCATCCAGGGCTCGGACTGCACCACCGCAAAGCGCTGGTCGGGGCTCAATAGGATTTCACGCATAAAGGGTGCTGGTAGGGTTCTGGCTAGCGGCTCTTGACCTGGGTCCAGGCCTCGTCCAGCACGCGGTTGTTGCGGCCCTGGTCGAGGATGAACTCGAGGCTCTTCATCTGGGCCTCGGTGGGCCAGATGGCGGGGTTTTTCAGCATCTCGGGCTTCAGCAGCCGCTTGGCCGCTGCGTTGGGGGTGGCCGACTGCTGGTACTCGGCCAGGCGGGCCCCAATCTTTGCGTCCAGGATGAAGTTGATGAACCGGTGGGCGGCCTCCGGGTTGGGTGCTTTGGCCGGAATGGCCATGCTGTCGATAAAGAGCGTGCTGCCCTCCTTGGGAATGGTGAAGCCGTAGCGGGGGTTGCCCTCGGCCACCCGCAGGGCATCCTGGTTATAGACCACCACCGCCACGGCCTGGTTGGCCAGCAGAAGCTTGGTGGCCGAGACCCCGCCCTGGAAGCCCTTGAAGTTGCGGCTGCGCTTGGCAGCGAGCATGGCCTCTATCGCCATTTTGACCTGGGCCGGGTTGGTGCTGTTGACCGAGTGGCCCAGGTAGCGCAGGGCGATGCCCAGCATCTCGCGCGAAGAGTCCATGAAGGTAAAGGGCCCCTTCTGTGCCCTGGGGTCGAAGAGCACGTTCCAGGAAGCGGGCGGGGCCTTGAAGATATCGGTGCGGTACATGAGCCCTACCGTGCCCCACAGGTAGCCCACGGTGTAGCGGTTGCCGGGGTCGTAGGGGGGGTTGGTGAACTTGGGATCCAGGTTTTTGAGGTTGGGAATCTTGCCCTTGTCCAGGGGTTGCAAAAGGTTCAGGCTAACCAGCACCGGCACAATGAAGTCCGAGGGCACCACCAGGTCAAACTGGCTGACCCCGCCGGCCTGGAGTTTGGCCTGCATCTCCTCGTTGGACTCGTAGTAGGTGATGCGGACCTTGATGCCGGTCGCTTTTTCAAAGTCGCGGACAATGCTGGGGTCTATGTAATCGGTCCAGGTGTAAAGCTGGAGGGTACCCTGGGCCATAGCCAGCCCCAGGGCGGCAAACAGCGCAAGCAGGATTCGCATATTTCACTCCTTTTTTGCCGTCAAGATACCGTTCAAACCGCTTTACTGCAAGACTTCCCGCAGGGTCTGTAGCCCGATGTTGGCGCCGCAGATCATCACCCCCACCTGCCGACCCCGGTAGCGTTCGGCCCGCTTCAGAAACCCTGCCAGCGCCACCCCGGCGGCGCCTTCCAGCAGTTGGTGCTGGGTTTCCAGAAAAAGCCGCATGGCGTGTTTGATTTCCGCTTCGCTCACCGTTACCCAGTCGTCCACCAGACCACGGCAGAGCTCAAAGGTGATGGCACCGGGCTCCAATCCCCCTGCGCTCCCGTCCGAAAGGGTGGGTCGGGCCTCGATGGACACGATGCGTCCGGCCTGAATGGAAGCCCACATGGCGGCATCGTTTTCGGGCTGGCAGCCCACCATGGTGGTGTGGGGGCTCACCGATTTGAGATAGGCGGCGACGCCGGCTATCATCCCCCCGCCCCCCACGGTCACGAAGAGCGCCTCCAGGGGCTCGGGGCCCTGAGAGATGAGCTCGAGGCCGATGGTACCCTGGCCCGCAATTACGTCCGGGTCGTTGTAAGGCGAGATGTAAACCAGGCCGTGGGTTTCGGCGTAGCGGCGGGCGTAGAGTTCGGTGTCGTCGCCGCTGGTTCCGTGTACGCAAAGCTCGGCGCCGTAGCGCTGGATGGCCCCCAGCTTGGTGGCGCTGGCCCCCTCCGGCACAAAGACCAGACCCCGGCCCCCCAGCTTCTTTAGCCCATAGGCCACGGCGGCCCCGTGATTGCCGCTGCTGGCCGTGACCACCCCTTTTTGCAGCGCCTCGGGCGGGAGTGAGAGCAGTTTGTTCAGTGCCCCACGCACCTTGAAGGAGCCGGTGGGCTGGAGGTTCTCGAGCTTCAGCCAGACCTGCGCCCCGGTCATCTGGGAGAGGGCCAGTGAGCCCTCCAGTGGGGTCTCGCGCAGGTGGGGTCGCAGGCGGGTGTGGGCCTGCTGGATGGCCTTCGGCAAGCGAGAGACAAGCTCGTGAGCGTTCATGGTGGATGGTGCGCTCTGGTTGAGCGGGCCCAGGCTTTACTTTGAGGCTGCGCTGTCCTTCCGAGGAGCACGCAGTGCGACGAGGAATCTGGAGCCGCATGGGCATTGTGAATTTGGTGGACAGTACCTCATAAGGTTCCTCACTGCGCTGCGCTTCGTTCGGAGCGACACGCAACTTGTGTGACTAAGCCTTTACTGCGGCCATCGCCTGGTAGGTTTCGCGGATGGCCCCTGCCACTACCGAGAGCGCTTCGCGGAGCATTTCCTCGGGGATGTCCAGGGCGGGCAAAAAGCGGATGCAGTTGGTGTATAGCCCGGCCCGGATCAGAATTACGCCCCGCCGGGAGGCCAGCTTGATGGTCTCCATGGCGAACTCCTGCCAGGGCTCCTTGGTTCTGGGGTCTTTGACGAACTCGAGCACCATCATGGCCCCCACCCCGCGCACATCGCCCAGCACCGGAATTTCGGCTTTCAGCGGCTCAAAGGTCTCGCGCACAATGCGTTCGATGTGCTGGGCCCTGTCCAGGAAGCCGGGGGACTCGAGTATCTTCAGGGCTTCCAGGGCTGCCGCGCAGGCCAGGGGGTTGCCGCCGTAGGTGCTGCCCACCCCGCCCACGTGCGGGGCGTCCAGAATCTCGGCCCGGCCCGTTACGGCGCTAATGGGCATCCCGGCCCCCAGGCTCTTGGCGCTAATGATCAGGTCGGGTACCACCCCGCTGTGCTCAATGGCCCAGAGCTTGCCGGTGCGGCCCGAGCCACTCTGAATTTCATCGGCAATCATCACCGCGCCCGTGGCGTCGCAGACCTCGCGGATCTTACGCAAAAACTTGTGCGGTACGGGAATAAAGCCCCCCTCGCCGATGACCGGCTCAATCACGATGGCCGCCAGCGCCGAGGGGTCAATGTGGGCGGTCAGGGCGTTCTCGAGGTTCCAGCAGGCCCAGTCCACATACGCCTCGGGGGTCATGCCCTCGGGGGTGCGGTACAGGTTGGGCACCGGCAGGCGGTAGACCTCGGGGGCAAAAGGGCCAAAGCCCTTCTTGAAGAGGCCCCACTTGCTGGTCATGGCCATGGTCAGGTTGGTGCGCCCGTGGTAGGCCCCCTCGAAGACGATAATCCCGCTGCGCCCGGTGTAGCGGCGGGCGAACTTGACCGCATTCTCCACCGCCTCGGCCCCGCCGTTAGCCAGCAGGGCTTTTTTGGGAAAGTCGCCGGGGGTAAGCCGGTTCAGGGCCTCGCAGACGGCCACGTAGGGCTCGTAGTTGGCCACGATGCTGCACATGTGCAGCAGTTCATCGGCCTGGGCCTTGAGGGCCGCCACCACGCTACCGGGGGTGTGCCCCACGGCCAGCACCCCGATGCCGCCCGCCAGGTCAATAAGGGTATTGCCGTCCACGTCTTCGACCAGCGAGCCGTGGGCTTTCCTGACCGCAACGGGGTTGGCCTGGGCCAGCGCAGCGGTCACGGCGGCAGCCCGGCGCGATTGGAGTTCCTGGCTTTTGGGGCCGGGAATGGGTGTTTTGAGTTGGATGTAAGGCATGGGTTCCTCCAGGGGGAGGTCTGGGGTCTAGGGTCTGGGGCCGGCCATTACCGACCAACCGCAAAAAGGATGTACTGCTTGCAGCACCAAACAGCCCCCAGCCCCGGAGGTGGAATGCACGCCTTTTGCACGTCCATCTGCCTTTAGCTTAGCAGACCGTAAAGGGCGCTGAGAACCTCCTCCTCCCAGCGCGTGTAGGCCGAGTAAACGCCCCTGTGGGTGGTGGGGTCACAGCCCTGTCCACCCAGGATGTAGACGAGTGCGTGCTGTTCCTCGGGGTCGAAGAGCAGCCCGCTCAACAGGCCGTAGGCGTCGCCCAGGTGCCCATACCAGGGCCGCCCATGACCCCTCACCGGACAGTCCAGGCCAGGGGTGTTGGTAATGCGCCACACCCCCAACCCCCAACTGAGGGCCTGCCCCTCCATGGTATCGCCGTTGTGTCCGTCCCAGGTCCACTGGGGTTGCAGCATCCGTTGCAACGTGGCGGGTTGCAGGATGGGGGGTGCTTTCCCCATAAACAAGAGCGCCATCTGGGCCAGCTCGAGGGCTGAAGCCCGAAGGCCCCCCTGCGGCGAGAAAAAAGTGGCGTTGGTGCCGGGCTGGTAGGTGCTCGAGTCCACCACCACCAAACAGTCGTCGGGCTTATCGGGGTTCTGGGTCAAGGGGCCAGGGGGCACCACACCGCCATAGTCGTCTACCTGCGCCACCCAGGGGCCTGAAGGGTTCCACACCCCGTCTGCTTGCTTGCGGTACAGCACCGCCAGATTGCCGATCTGCGCCGGGGTGAAGCGGCCCACATTGAACCCACCCTGCATTCCCAGGGGCCTCAAAACCGTCTGCTCCATGAACAGGTCGAAGCGCTGGCCCGAGACGTACTCAATAAGCGTGCCCAGCACGCCTGTATTGAGGTTGGCGTACTGGGCGTAGGCGCCAGGGGCATGGCGGGGGTCAAAGTGTGCCTCGTCCTCAAAAAAGCGCCCCTCCGGTCTGAAGAAGTCTTGCAGGGTGTAGGGGCTGGGAATGGCGTACCGGCTGCCATCCCGAATCGAAGAGGTGTGGCTGAGCAGATGCCGAACACGGATGGGCACCGCTGGAAAGGCCGGGTTCCGCAGGGTAAAGCCCAGGTACTCGCTTACGTCGGCGTCCAGGTCTATTGTGCCCTGCTCGACCAGCCGCATCACCCCCAGGGCCACCGCCAGTTTGGAGATGGAGGCCACCCGGAAGCGGGTCTGATTGTTCGCCGGGAGATGCTGGCCGGGGTCGGTGGGGTGAAGGTAGCGATGCCCAAACGACTCGGCATAGACGATTTCCCCGGCCCGGATGACCACAACCTGAAGGCTGGGAATGGCGCGTAAGGGGTCTTGGAGGAGCGCTTGTAGCAAGGCGGTTGGCTTCATGTGGGCAAAAAACAGGGGGTGCAATGTTGCACCCCTACAATACACCCGGTTTTAGCGGCTCTTTACCGCCGTCCAGACCTCGTCGTAGAGACGGGTCTCGCGCCCCAGGTCGAGGACGAACTCGAGCTTCGCCATGGTGGCGGCATCGGGGTAGATGGCCGGGTTCTTACGGTCGGCAGCATTGATGAAGGGCAGGGCGGCCTTGTTGGGGGTGGCGTAGCGGTTGAAGTTGGAGAGCTGGGCGCCGATTTTGGGGTCAAGGATAAAGTTGATGAACTGGTGGGCGGCCTGGGGGTTGGGGGCGCGGGCGGGAATGGCCATGTTGTCCAGGAAGAGCGCAGCCCCTTCCTTGGGCACCACAAAGCCCACGTTCTTGTTCTCGTCGGCGGCCTTGAGGGCGTCGCCGTTGTAGACCACCGCATAGGTGGCCGTACCCGCGACCAGCCGGTTCTTGGCCCCCACCCCGCCTTCAAAGCCCAGGAAGCGGGGGTTCTTCTTGGCGTTCAGGAGCACCTGTCCGGCAGCCCGTACCTCGGCGGGGTTTTTGGTATTGATGGACTTGCCCTGGAAGCGCAGCGCAGCCCCCATCATCTCGCGGATGGAGTCCATCAGCACAAAGGGCTTGTCGGCCCCCGGCCCCAGAATGACGCTCCAACTGGTGGGGGTGGGCACGCGGTCTTTGCGGTACATGATGCCCGACATGCCCCACTGATAGGCCACACTGTAGCGGTTGCCGGGGTCGAAGGGGGGGTTGGCAAACTTGGGGTCGAGGTTTTTCAGGTTCGGAATTTTGCTCTTGTCCAGCGGCTGCACCAGCTTGAGCTGGACCAGGGTGGGGATGATGTAGTCGCCCGGTACAATCACGTCGTACTGCGAGACCCCCCCGGCCTGGAGCTTGGCGAGCATGTCTTCGTTGGACTCGTAGAGGTCGATGCGTACCCGCAGGTTGAAGCGCTGCTCGAAGGCTTTGATGATGGCCGGGTCCATGTACTCCGACCAGATAAAAAGCCGCATCTCGCGGGGCTGGGCCAGGGCCAGGGGCAAGGCCAGGAAGCCGAGTAGAGCCAGTAGGCGGTTCATGATTTCTCCTCCAGGGTGAGCTTAGTTTACCGTAGGGGTTTGCATTTCTGCATGGGGTCGCTCAGCGCCGGGTCAGGCGTTCGGAGGCCAGCACCAGGAGCACCGTAATCAAAAAGATGAGCGTGGAAAGGGCGTGAATTTCGGGGGTGACGCCCCGCCGCACCGAGGCGTAGATGAGCAGGGGCAGGGTTTGGGAGGTGGGGCCGGCGGTGAAGAAGCTGATTACGAAGTCGTCGAGCGAGAGCGTAAAGGCCAGCATGGCCCCGGCCACGATGCCGGGGGTGAGCAGGGGTAGCAGGACGCGGCGCACATAGTAGCCGTAGCTGGCGTAGAGGTCGCGGGCGGCTTCGTCGAGGTCGTGGCCCAGGCTCTTGAGGCGGCTGCGCACGGTGAGGGCTACAAAGGCAATCTGAAAGGTCACATGGCCCAGAATCATGGTAAAGAGGCCCGGTTCGAAGAGGCTCGAGACCATCCGGAATGCGCCAAAGGCCACCACCAGGGCCACTGCAAAGATGATGTCGGGCGTGACCACCGGCAGATAGAGGATGTTTTCCAGAAAGCCCTGGCTGCGCCGGGGCCAGGGGTAGCGCTCGAGGGCGATGGCGAAAAGTGTGCCCAGCACGGTAGCGATAATGGTGGAAAGCAGCGCCAGTACGAAGGTGTTGCGGGTGGCCTCGAGGATGTCGGGGTTGCTAAAAAGCCGCACATACCAGTCCCAGGTAAACCCCGACCAGGTGAGGCCATAGCGGGTCTTGTTGAAGGAGAGCACCGCTACAGCCAGCATGGGCAGGTACAAAAAGGCCAGCGTGGCGATGGCAGAGATGCCAATCAGGGGGTTCAGGCGCATGCACCCCTCCCGTCTATAGCCGATAGTTGATGGTTTATGGCTTTTTGACTATGGACTTTAGGCCATCGGCTATCGGCCCACTTCATACCAGATCCACATCCTTTCCCCTGCGGCGGTAGAGGGCCAGCCCCACGAGGGTCATGACCATCAGGCCCAGGCTGACCGCGGCGCCATAGGGCCAGTCGCGGCTGGCATAGAACTGCTGCTGGATCAGGTTGCCCACCAGCAGATACTTGGCCCCGCCCAGCAAATCGGGGATGACAAACATGCCCATGGCCGGAATGAAGGTCAGGATCACACCGACCGTAAGGCCCGGTAGGGTCTGGGGCCAGACGGCCTGGAAGAAGGTGCGGACGCGGTTCGCGTAGAGGTCCTGGGCGGCCTCTACCAGGCTCCAGTCGAGCCTTTCGACCGAGGAGAACAAAGGCATCACCACAAACGGTAGAAAAGCCGTAATCATGCCGATATAAACGGCTAGCGGGCTAGGATAAAGGCCCGCGTCCGGGGCCAACAGGCCCAGAGTCTGGGCGAGCTTGGCGAAGGGAAAGTCGGGGGCCAGCAGCATCTGCCAGGCATAGGTGCGGATGACCAGATTGGTCCAGAAAGGAATAATCACCAGCGCCAGCCAGAGGTAGCGGGTGCGCGGCGGCCTGCTGGCAATGAAGAAGGCCAGGGGGTAGGCCAGGATAACGCAGACCAGCGTGGTGACGAAGGCCACCCAGAGGCTACGCAAAAGGATCAGCACAGTATCGGGGCTCCAGCCAAAAATGCCGTAGCCCAGCAGGCGGGCGTAGTTTTCCAGGGTGAAGTTCCAGACCACCTCGCCGTACTGCCCCCGCTCGGCGAAGGAGAGGGCTACCAGCGAAAGGCCGGGAATCACCAGAAGGCCCAGAATCCAGACCACCGCCGGTAACAAGAACCATAAGCCCCGCCGGTAGAGCTTGGCCGGAGTGGTGAGTTCGCCAAACCAGACGATCAAGCGGTTCATACGGCTCCTCGTTCCGCGATTTGGGGAAGAGACCTGAGCCCCAACCCCCTACCCCTGGCCCCTCTCTCATTCATCGAGCACCACCAGCGCGTCTACGGGCAGCTCGGCCCAGAGTTCCTGCCCGGCCTGAAGGGTGGGGTGCGGGGCGGTGCGGACGCGGAGGTCGCAGGGCTCGAGCCAGACCTCCTGATAGGCTCCCCGGTAGACGGCCTCGCGCACCTGTACCCGCAGGCCGTTCTGCCGCGGTTCGACCTCGGAAAGCCGCACCCGCTCGGGGCGGATAGCCACGTAGCCCTCGTCCCAGGGGGGGGTGCGGTTCAGGGCCAGCTTGCCAAAGGAAGCCTCGAAACCCATGGGGAGCCGCTGGCCTTTGATGAGGTTGGCGGCGCCCAGAAACTCGGCGGCGTAGCGGGTGCGAGGCCGCTCGTAAACTTCGTCGGGGGTGCCGACCTGCTCGAGGTGGCCCATCCGCATCAGGGCGATGCGATCCGAGACTGCCATGGCTTCGTCCTGGTCGTGCGTGACCAGGATAAAGGTGAGGCCCAACTGCTGCTGCAAGCGTCGCAGCTGCACCTGCACCTCGGCCCGCAGCCTGGCGTCCAGGGCGCTCATGGGCTCGTCCAGCAGCAGTACCTGCGGCTCGTTGACCAGCGCCCGGGCCAGCGCCACCCGCTGCCGCTGCCCCCCCGAAAGCTGGTGGGGGAGACGCTCTGCGAACTTCTCGAGCTGCAAAATCTCGAGGCCGTACTTGACCCGCCGCTCCACTTCGGCCCGGCCCATGCGGCGGCTCTTGAGCCCAAAGGCGATGTTTTCCCGCACCGAGAGGTGGGGAAACAGGGCGTAGCTCTGAAAGACGGTATTGACCGGGCGCTGGTTAGCGGGCAGACCTGCAAGGTCTTGGCCCAGCAACATGAGGTGACCCTCGGTGGGTACTTCCAGCCCCGCGATAATCCGCAACAGGGTGGTCTTGCCGCAGCCCGAGGGTCCCAAGAGGGTGAAGAACTCGCCAGCCTTGATCTCCAGGCTGACCCCACCCAGCGCAGTGAAATCCCCGAATTTTTTGACGATGTTCTGAATGGAAAGGGTGCCACTGGTGGCTTGAGGATGGGCAGCCATGGTCATGATTGCAGCCCAGCCTACCAAAAAGCCGGGGTTCTTGACCAGGGTGGTTCAGGGCCCAGGAGGGGTGTGGCCGCGTAGCTTTGAGACGAAGAAGCCAGCATTAGTAGAGGAGTTGGAGGTGGTCTCGAAGCGACTGGCCTGGGTGGACTTGAACCGTCATTTGCCACTTTACAGAAGGGGTGAATAAATGGGAAAAGGGGATGCCATGCCTAACGAACAAAGACATCCCCTCAACTATCGTAGCCTGGAAGACACCCTCATCGCTACCTACATCTGAGTAGATGACCAGCTC
>FWPV01002976.1_pt1 | contig 39780 bp, 38 predicted proteins | sample 2228371 | NCBI WGS metagenome assembly FWPV01 (sample SAMEA103939776, study PRJEB20133) | metagenome
CTCGACCAGTTTCGGAGAGATAATTCACATGGCACAGTCATTGGTAGGAAACGTCTTGTCCAACTGGGCCATGGCACCCCCGATGGACGGCTCTTTTTCCACCAGGTAGACGTAAAAACCCGTATCGGCGATGTCGAGGGCGGCTTGCATGCCTGCAACACCACCCCCGATCACCAATACGGCACCTCGAACTTTTCCGTCCTCACCCTCGTGCCTCATCTTGATTCCTCCCATACCTGGGGAAGAAGCTACCAGATCTCCATTTCCCGGCGCTTGAGGAGGAAGAGCAGCTCTTTCTGGGTCAATTCACCGATGTGCTCGTGCATCCACCGAATGTCGCCCGACAGAATGGCGGCTTCGGCCTCCGCCGAAAGTGCGTAATCCCGCAGAGCCAGAGATCCATGTTCCATAAGGGCCTTCCAGAATTCATCATCATCGGCCGCCCTGCTCAGGACTCGCATAACCTCGCGCCGCTCGATGAGTCTGTCCACATGCTCGGTGACCTTTTCAACGGGAGCACGCAGCAGCGCATCCAGCTTTTCCTTTAAAGCTTCGTAAACAACCTGCTTGAATTCATCCTCCGTGAAAGGCTTCGGTAAATACTCTCGAACACCGATTTTCATGGCCTCAACCGCAGATTCCACGGAAGCATAACCCGTGATGACGATCACCTCCGTTTGAGGTTTGATGGACTTCACATGGCGGATCACATCCATGCCGTTCATATCGGGCAGCTTTAGGTCGGCCACCAAGAGGTCAAATGCCTTATCGTAGCATTTCTCCAAGGCTGTCTGACCCGTCATGGCCCAATCCACGTCGTAACCTTCCTCCTCCAAAACCATGCGCAATCCCTTCGCCACATAAATCTCATCCTCCATCAGAAGGATATGCGGCGAAACCCTCGTCTCTTCCCGGACCAATTCTTCGACGGCGATCATGATCCTTCCTCCTTTCCCCTCGAATCATTTCTTTGACTTCATTCCCCGTGTCCTTTCCTGACCAACATGAGGGCAAGGTTCATGCCTCAGGGAAGAAAGAAGAAAGGTCCCTCAAATCCTTCTCAGATGAAGAAAATGCGTCCAGCTACGTGTTTCGTTGCGTCGCCGGTGTCCCTTCAATGGAGCTTCGGTGTATGAGCCGTAATACGTAAATAGGGGGTCCGCGCGGGAAAGTGCTTCATCTCTGCTGCTGAAATCAGCGTATGTGGAAAGATACAGTCGATAGTTCCGGGGATCGATTCGGTTGCGCTTGAAATCGAATCTTGTGTTTTTTCAGAAGCACCGAAAGATTGGATCGTTTCATGCCGATCTTTCGAGCCGCTTCACTGATGTTTCCTCCGGATTCCTCCAGAACTTTTTTCAAAAAGGCTTTTTCGATGCGTGCATAAGTTTCCTCCAGAAGCCGCTTTTTCATTTTTTTCAGATCATCCATGGTTTGAGGCAAATTTTCGACACTCCAACGTCCCGCCCCTTGAATGTGATCCATCAGGTCCCATAAATGAACAATCGGTTGATCCGCCATGATGACCAGACGTTCAACCACATTTTTCAATTGCCGTACGTTTCCCGGCCAAGGATGTTCCTTCAAAGCTTCCAGAGCATCTTCGGTGAATCCGTCGATTTTTTTTCCTGTTTTTCGGCAAAAGAGGCGCAAGAAGTGATAGGCCAATCGAGGAATATCGTCTTTTCGTTCCCGCAGGGGCGGTAGCACAATAGGAAAAACGTTAAGCCTGTAGTAGAGATCTTCACGGAAGGTTCCTTCTTGGGTCATGGCTTTGAGGTCCCGGTTGGTGGCACAAATCACCCTGGTGTCCGTTGTCTTGAACATGGTCGCTCCGACCGGCTTGTACTCCCGAACCTCCAGAACCCTTAAAAGCTTGCCTTGCGTTTCTAGGCTCAGGTTGGCGATATCGTCCAGAAACAGGGTGCCTCCATGAGCTGCTTCAAAAATCCCCTTTTTGTCCTGGACAGCCCCTGTAAACGCCCCTTTCACATGCCCAAAAAGTTCACTTTCCAGGAGCGTGGAAGACAAGGTGCTGCAATCGACGGCAATAAATGGGCGGGTCGCTCTATGGCTGTGCGCATGGATGGCACGGGCGAAGAGTTCTTTGCCCGTCCCGTGTTCCCCGCAAATGAGCACAGTGGTATCCGTGGGAGCGACCCGAGCAACCTGATCAAAAACTTTAAGCATGGCAGGATCTTCACCGATAATATTCGCAAAGCTGAATCGATCCGCTATTTCTTTACGCAGCCTTGCATTCTCTTCGACGAGTTTCCTTTTCTCGATGGCCCTTTCCACGCACAGCACCAATTGATCTTCAAGGAAAGGTTTGCATAGGTAATCAAAAGCTCCAAGTTTCATGGCTTTGACGGCATTTTCCACCGTGGCATAGGCGGTCATGACGATGAAGCATTCCCTCCGATTGTGCTTCTTCGCTTGCTGGAGAACCTCCATTCCTTCCCCATCGGGCAAACGAAGGTCAAGGAGCACCACATCAAAGTTTTCCGCCGCAAGGGTTTCCTGGGCGCACCTTGCAGTGGAGCACACGCGCACATCATAGCCTCGTTCGTTCAGAACCATGCGACACCCTTCGCCGAGTCGCATCTCATCTTCGATAATCAGAATACGGCGCTTCTCCATAAGCGGCTCCGTGCGCGCCTTCTACGAGTCATTGCTTCGATGGATCGGAAGTTCAACGATGAAGCGGCTGCCTTGGCCCGGCTGGCTTTCCACCTTGATGATTCCTCCATGGTTGGAAACAATTCCATAAGAGACGGCGAGTCCCAAGCCCGTGCCCTTCGGTTTCGTGGAAAAGAAAGGTTCAAAGATTTTCTCTCGAAGCTCCGGTGCAATTCCACACCCAGTATCCTCCACCATGAGAAACTGTGCTTGCCCGTCGTCACACCATCCCGTGGTGACCGAAATTTTTCCCCCGCTTTCGATGGCTTCGACCGCATTCAGCAAAAGGTTGACCACCACCTGTTGTATCTGATTCACATCAAGCATCAGTTCTGGAAGGTTGGTATTCAATTTTTTTTCCAGATGAATTTGGCGCAATCGGCATTCATTTTCCAAAAGAGACAAAGCTCTTTCCACCAAGACGTTGAGCTTTGCTCTAACCTTGCTAGGTGCTCTGTCCCTGGCAAACTCGAGAAGGTCCTGAATGATGCTTCGACACCGAATGGTCTCACTGATAATGATTTCCAAAGCCTCCTTGACAGGCTTAAGGTCGCCGACCCTTTTCATGGCGTTGCTGCTGTAGAGCAGTATACTGGACAACGGATTGTTAATCTCATGGGCAATGCCGGCGGCCATGCGTCCTAACGCAGAGAGTTTTTCCGTCTGGAGAGCCAGACGTTCATATCGGGTTTCTTGCTCTTCGAAAAGTCGTACTTTATCGATGGCACAGGCGCAAAGCTGCGCCATGGAGACGAGAAAATCCAATTCCTTTTCCGAAAATGTCCGCTTTTCTGAAAAAAGAACTCGAAGTATTCCCACCACATCGTCCCGCAGAATCAATGGAGCATCAACCATCATAACGATGCCTTCCTCGATGGCTTCTTGAGGATATTGAATTCGAGGATCGTTGAGAATATCGTTAATAATGATAATGTTTTTCTTTTTACACAGTTCGGTAATCATTTTTCGACTGGAAACACGCCCTTTCGTGAGGTATTTCTCACTCAGCCCATAGGCGGCATAGAGGTCCATCTGTTCGGTTTGGAGATTCACGATTCGAAGAATCGCCCCTTTGGCCTTAAAGATGTTTGCAATCCTCTGTACCGCAAAGGCCATGACATCATTGACATTTGTTGTGGAATGGACCACCGCCGCGAGATCACGAAAGGATTCGAAAAATGTTTCCGTCGTAAGCGCTGCTTCCATGTTCTGGGCTCCATTTTAGAGGCCATGAAAGGCTTCAGCCTTCCGACCCGTTCGAGTTCACGGATCTAACGGATTGTTGTGCCCGCAAAAACAGAGCTGGCAGAGCCGGAGAACGCCATCGGAAGCGCACGTGGAATGGGCAGTTTTATGAGCTCTGGCGCCGAAACATTCAACGGTTCAACACGCCTTTGCGTTACACAATTTTAATCATCAGAAAAACAGAAGGTCAACGTGCAGGACTTACCTTGTTTCAATAATTGAGGTGGCATGTGTGCGATCATTCGGAGTGTTATGTGTTTTAGTAAGCTTGAGTCCCTTTCTCTGATTTTGACTTCCATGGGGCGGACACATGGGCTTGCCCCGACAGGGGTTGATCTCAGCGTCGGCATGAAGTGCCATTCGGCCGAAGCAGATTTTCATTTTTCATAAAAGGAATGCAACGTTGGGTTTCCCCGTTTTTAAGATGTCGAACGAAACCCCTTCAGAAGGCGTGTGACCTCTTCCTTTGTGGGAAATTCCATGTGAACGAGAGCCTTTCCTTTCAGGGCGTCACGAAAGCGTTGGCCGAAAAGCGGGCGTCTGGGGCCTCGAAAGATCACCCCGTTCACAAACCGACCGTCTGCTTCGCAAAGCAGCCTAAGGGCCGCTCCCTTATCTGTCGGGTCATGGTCGGCAGGCACAGGGCGTAGTCTCTCCCTGTACCAGCTGACCGGATAAGGTCCCCATGTGATGCATGGCTGAATCACTTCCACCACAGAAAGACCCGGACACCGAATAGCTTCTACCAGCAGGTCCTTAAGGTGATCCGGATCCGCCGCAAATCCTCTGGCCACAAAAGCGGCGTCGTGCAACACGGCCACTGCTGGCATGTTCAGCGGCCAAGCTTCCACGCCGTGCACCTGAAGGCTTCGCACCTCACCCGGAGGTGTGGTGGGTGAAGCCTGCCCCTTGGTGAGCGCATAGATCTCGTTATTATGCACCACGACCGTCATATTGGGATTGCGTCGCAAGGCATGAAGGAAATGATTGCCACCCTCACCGTAGCAGTCTCCTTCACCGGTGGTCACCACCGTGATGAGTTCTGGGTTCGCCGCATGAATTCCCAAAGCCACAGGGATGGCTCGTCCATGAAGCCCGTTGAAGAAATGGCATTGGACATAATGAGGGAGCTTGGCCGCCTGCCCGATGCCTGAGACGAGGCATACCTGGTGAGGTTCCAGATGCAATTCCAAGAAAGCCTTTTTGACGGCGGTCAGAATACCGAAATTAGGGCATCCCGGACACCATTGAATTTCCACGTCGTTCTTAAAAGGATCAAGCATGTTCATGGTAGGCCCTTCCAATAGATTGAGCGGTGAGAGGCAATCCGTCGCTTCGAAGAAGATGACCGTAGAAGCTGATGCCCAAACCCTGTCTTAACAGGGAAGCCAGTTGAGCCGTGGCATTGTTTTCCACCGTCCAAAGCCTGGCTCCTTGTGGAAAAGATACGGGCGCCAAAGGCCACAGTTCGGTCCAATGGAGCATCCCCACCGGAATGCCTTCCTTTCGAAGCGTGTCTACGGCTTCCACAACCGGGCCTCGCGTGGATCCCCAGGAACAGAAAATTTCTCGAGCGTCCTCCACACGATAAGCTTCCGGAGGTTCCATGACTCGACGCAGATGTTCCATCTTTCGAAGCCTTTTTCCGACCATAAGAGGAACTGTTTGGGCGAGGTCTTCGGTGATATGCCCCCATTCGTCATGCTCGTCGCTGTCTGCCGTGATCAAATGACGGTCGAATCCTGGAGCAAGTCGAGGAGAAATGCCGTCGTCTGTGACGCCATAGCGTTTATAGGTTGTTATGGTTTTCGGGTTGGCAAGAAAAGATTCCGGCTTGCTTCGATCGATTTCAAAGTCCGTTATGGAAAAGCGCGAATCGGCCAGAAATTGATCGCTCATGACGATCACCGGAATCTGAAACCTATCGGCCAGGTTAAAGGCTCGCACCATTTTGTGAAAGGCGTCCTTGGGATCCGCCGGGGCCAACACCGCCTTAGGAAATTCTCCATGACCGGCATGAACGGCGAATAAGAGATCCCCTTGAGCGGTTCGAGTGGGAAGTCCCGTGGCCGGCCCCGGCCTTTGCGCCAAAACAATCACCACCGGCACTTCCACCATGCCCGACAGGCTGATTCCTTCGACCATCAGGGCGAATCCTCCCCCGGAGGTGGCTGTCATGGCGCGCACCCCGGCAAAGCCGGCCCCAAGAGCCATGTTGATGGCGGCGATTTCATCTTCAGCTTGTTCGCAAAAGATGCCCAGCTCTAGAGACCTCTTGGCCAGAAAGGTGATCACACCGGTGGCCGGCGTCATGGGATATCCGGCGATGAAACGACATCCCGCCCTCACCGCTCCCATGGGCAGAGCTTCGTTGCCTGTCACCAGATAGAAAGAGGCATCCCTTTTGGGAAAGGACCAGGGGCAGACGTTTCGGCAGGCGGTCTGAGCCGTAGCATATCCCAGCCGGGCCGCCTTTCGGTTGGCTTCCACCACTTCTGAACCCTTGGCGCCGAACTCACGACCCAAGACCCCTTCCAGTGCGTCCTGCTCCATGCCCAAGACTCCCGCCAAAGCTCCCACAGCGATGGTGTTGGCATAGATGGCACGCCCCAGTTGTTCCTTGGCCATGGTTTTCAAAGGCATGACAATGGCGTTGTCTTCATAAGCTTCTTCCGCCAGTAAAATGCCGCCTTTTTTCAGTCGTCCCGCGTTTTTTTCATAGGCTCCTTTGTTAAGGCATAGAAGAATGTCCGCTTCCATCGTCGGGGCGTTGCACGGGGTTTCTCGAACCCGCAAGGTGTACGTGTTTTGTCCGCCTCGAATCCGGGATTCATATTCCTGCCAGGCAAAAACGGCGTATCCATGGGCGGAGAGCGCCTGCGCCAGCACGTCCCCGATGGTTTGAACCCCTTCCCCGGCGCTTCCAGCCACCACAATGGTGCAATCGTTCATGATTCACTCCTGCAGTATGAGGAAGGTCGATTTTCAGCTTGATCAGACTTTCTTTTTTTTCGCTCTTCGCGTCAAGATTCATTGCATGAAAAGGTGCCAGAAAAGCATGGGGCCCGGCAACCCTTTGAGATCCGTTTTTGCACACCAACTGGAAGGCAAGCCGAATGCGTCGAAAGGGGTGTTGCCATAGAGGCTGTCCGGTTTCACACGTGTAGGGGCGAGGCGGCGCTTCACCCCTACACGCTGCACGCCTGAAACCGGGTTTGTTCCTGCGAGCCTGCCCGAGCATCGGCAATACCAAGGTCTCCAATGCCATGGCAAGGCAGGGGGACGACGGCGTCTCGCCCCTACACGTGTGGCATTGGATGCAACCCTCCAGTGCGGTCTCGGATAAGCTTTGAGCCGACTCTTTCGAGGGATGGTCAAAAGATGGTAAAGGTTTCCTTGTGGGTTTGGGTTAGGGCTGCGAGTCGCCATGAAAAGCCGGGACGTGAATGTATGGGTTCTCTCATTGGTTCAATGCGAGCTGGACATTTCAGGGCTTATGGGAGGCATGACCATGGAAGTGTCTCACGGTGTCTTTCTAGCGGTCGGGTTTCTGCTGGGTGGATTGATCTTCTGGTTTGTAGGGGCGGTTCAGGCACGAAGGTCTTTCAGGGAGGCCCTGGAAACGCTGGAACAAAGGGTCCATGAAGCTGAAAATCGAGCTTCCTTGCTGGAAGGCTCCGCGGCGGAACTTCGAGCTCAGAGCCAAAAGCTCCAAGAGCAGGCAACGGAGCTTCAAAAGGAACTTACGACCGAGCGTACGGCACGGGTTCAAGCCGAAACACAGCTGGCCGAAACCCTACGACGTCTGGAGGAAGAAAAAGCTCTTCTTGCCGAAGCCAGAATGCAGCTTACAGACACCTTCAAATCCTTAGCCGGGGATACGCTGCAGGACAGTTCGCGCTCTTTCCTTCAACTGGCCAAAGAGACTTTAGAAAAGGTCTTGGCAGAGGCACGGGGAGATTTCGGGCGACGTGAAGAGGCCATTCAGGGTCTGGTGAAGCCACTTGGAGATGTTCTGGTGAAATTTGAAGAACAGCTTCGATCCATTGAAAAAAGCCGACAGGAAGCTTATTCGGGACTCACGGAACACCTTAAGCTTCTGTCCGCGGGATACCAGAGCTTGCAAAAGGAAACGGCCAACCTTGTCAACGCTTTGCGTCGGCCTCATGTTCGTGGCCGCTGGGGGGAAATGACTCTACGTCGTGTGGTGGAATTGGCCGGCCTTTCAGAACATTGCGACTTTTCAGAGCAACTAAGCGCCAACGGTGAAGAAGGTCGCTTGAGGCCGGATCTGGTGGTCCATTTGCCCGCAGGTCGAGACATCATCGTGGACGCCAAAGTTTCTTTGGAAGCCTACCTGGATGCCATGGCCGCCGACACCCCTGAAAAACGCCGGGATGCCCTCATGAAGCATGCCGCTCAAATGCGGGCTCACATGAACGCTTTGGCCGATAAGCGATACTGGAAACAGTTTGATCAGGCTCCGGAATTTGTCGTCATGTTCATTCCGGGAGAGGCGTTTTTCAGTGCTGCGGTAACTGTGGATGGAAACCTCATGGAAGAAGCTTTGACCAAAAAAGTGATTCCCGCCACTCCGACCACCCTCATCGCTTTACTGCGATCCGTCGCTTATGGATGGCGCCAGGAACAGCTGACTCGAAACGCTCAAGAAATCAGTGAGCTCGGCAAGCAGCTTTACGAACGTCTTAGGACTCTGGCGGATCATCTGGGCGAAATGGGCCGTCACCTGGAAAAGGCAAACAAAGCGTACAACGCCGCCGTGGGATCCTATGAAAGCCGGGTGCTGCCTGCGGCGCGAAGGTTTCAGGAATTGGGCGCGGCCGCAGAAGGGCCGCAGCCCGACCTTCGTTATGTTCAGGTGGCTCCTCGATCCCTCATATCTTCCCGGGAAATCGAAGAAACATGAGGGGGAAGACGTGTGCGCTATCCTTCATCGCCGATGCCCTCCTCAACGATGAGAGGCTGAGCCTCCTCTTCGGGTTTCGGCAGAAGATGGCGAGGAACAAAAGCGATGGTAGCGATAAAGGTGGGAACCACGGCACTGGCGATCACGGCCGCCACCAAGAAAGAATACTGCTCCTGGGTCACAATTTGGTGGGAATAGCCGTAGAGGGCGGAGATTGTCCCAAACGTAAGCCCTGTGGACATCAAGAGCGTGTAGTACCAGCGCTCATTGCGTTCACGTCTGAACTGAGCGATCACAGGAAAAAGGCCGAAAATCTTGGAAAGAACTTTTCCTCCGAGCAACAAGACAAAGACGATCGGTGCGGAGACCAGGGCCGGCACGGACACAAGTGTTCCGGCACGAAGGAAATAAAACGGTGTGAGGAAACCGACCGTCAAGGTTCTCACTCGGCGCATCCAGAAGGAGTCCCCTTTAGAAAATTCCGCTAACACCATGCCTACCAAATATGCCGGCAGAACGGCCTCACTTCCCGACCATAAGGCCAAAGCACCCAAACCGAACAAAATCAAGATGATCCATTTGGTGCGTATGGCGGCTGTTCGATAAGCGTAGATGTGCGTCAGCATGCGGCTGAAGAAAGGCAGAACCGCCAGGACAAAGACGGTCACGCCCACGAACACGACGGTCTTATAGGTAAAAGGGGCGAACATCAGGCCCAAGGCAATGACTGTTCCCAGATCGTTGATGAAGCAGGCTCCCAAGATCCCCTTCCCGAACTCGGTCCTGTTGAAACCGGTTTCCAGCATGACGGCATACACGACGGCCATGGAAGTCGTGGAAAGAGCGATACCGGCCAACCAGCTGGCCTGAGGGTCCCAGCCCAAGAGGTATCGAGCTACAGCGGCACAACCTAGAAACGGCGCGAAGAAACCGATGAGGCCGACAACGGTCACTTCTTTCACTTTGTGACGAATGATGTCAGGATCCAATTCCGCGCCGGCCAGAAAAGTGAGCAGGACTGCTCCCGAACCCGCTAGGAAACGCAACCAATCTTGATTGGCGCCTAACAATTCCATTTTTCCCATGTGTCCGGCGACAAAAGCTGCCGCGACGCCCACACAGATTTCGATGAGCGCAATGGAAAGCCGAAGATGGTGCGCGATCACAGCGGAGATGACGGCCAACCCAAGCCAGATGGTGGCGGTGGTGAAAGCATGCTCCATAAGGGCGTCCTCCTTTCGTTGAAAACTTCCAAACCGGGGCTCGAAACATAAAAAAACCCGCTTTGCAGCGGGTTCGTCTCGCCTGAAAGACCTCCTCCCGCTCGAAAGCCTCTGCGGTAGGAGTCATCAGCCCGTAATGGGCGGTTCGTGGGGGACTCCATCCCCAAAATTCCGCTTTTCTTAGCGACTCCCCAGATAAAAATCAAGGCAGAAAACCCGATCATTTTTCAGAGCAAGTTTTCCCAGGGAGCTTGAGAAGAAAAGGCGGGCCGTGATGTTGAAAACCTCGTACCAGGACAGGCCCATGGATTCGGAAAACGGGACAACCCCCTTTGAAAGGCCGAAGGGGGTCGTCTCCCTGACGTGCGTGCGTTACTATGCATGGGAAACTTCGGGCCGAAACGGTGGAAAAAAGAACGGCCTTGGTCAACACCACAAGAAAGACGCCGATGGAGGTGAACCATGAGGATTCAGATCAACGGGGGAATGAGTCGCCGCACGTTTGTTCAGGGTGTCACGGTAGGAGCCGCCCTGCTGGCTATGCCGGGTGCGATCAGGCCCGTCATGGCCCAGGCGGGCGGCAAGGGTTCGGCCTGGGACGTACCCCCTTTGCCGTATGCGGAAAACGCCCTGGAACCACATCTTTCCGCCAAAACCCTGTCTTTTCATTTCGGGAAACATCATCAGGGCTATGCGACGAAGCTCAAGGAGTTGGTGCAAGGAACCCCTTTTGCCGCCATGAGTCTGGAAGAAATCATACAGGCGACGGCGGGCCAGGCAGATCATAAAGCGATCTTTAACAATGCAGCCCAAGTCTGGAACCATACCTTTTACTGGCGAAGCATGAAGCCTAAAGGTGGTGGAGAACCCGAAGTGGCTTTGATGCAAAGATTTATTAAGGATTTCGGAAGCTTTCAGGCATTCAAAGAACAGCTTCGAACCGCGGCTTTGGGGGTTTTCGGCAGCGGCTGGGCATGGCTCGTGGAGGATGCCGGCGTTCTCAAGATTGTGCAAACTTCCAACGCGGACACTCCCATCGCTCACGGGCAAAAGCCCCTGCTCACCATCGATGTTTGGGAACATGCCTATTACCTGGATTACCAAAACCGTCGAACGGACTATGTTCAGGCTTTTCTGGAACACCTGGCGGATTGGTCCTTTGTGGAAAAAAACCTCACCGCCGGTTGATGAGCTTCAGACCCGGACCTTTGGGATCAGTAGAAAGAGCCGCTGCGGAAAGATCGTTTCCGCCAAAAGAGACAGAACTGAAAATGAAAGAGCCTCTGTGCCCGAGGCTTGGGTGTTCCAACACCCAAGCCTTGAATCTGAGAAGGTTAAGGTTCATGGTTTCACGGCTATGCTTGACGGCTGGACGCTGGGCGGCAGCTTGACATCATCCGGTCGGGGTTTCATAGGGGTTGCCATTGGGCACGAAGGGACCTTGAGGCCCTGATTAAGGAACGGGACAGCCTTTTGGGGCTGCGTCTCTCCCTCAACACGCCTGCAAAAACGTCTTAACCCAACCGCACCGCCGTGCCGCTGACACTCACCATAAGCATGCCGTTTTTTTCGCCGAGCACCTCATAATCGATGTCAACCCCGACAACCGCGTCCGCCCCCAAACTCAGTGCGGATGCCTTCAACTCTTCCAAAGCCGTCTCACGCGCCTTGCGCAATTCTTTTTCGTAAGCCGCCGACCGCCCACCCACGATGTCGCGAATGCCGGCAAAAAAATCCCGAAAAACGTTGGCCCCCATGATGGCTTCGCCCGTAACGATGCCTAAATAGGCCGTGATCGTGCGCCCTTCCACATTGGGAGTCGTGGTGAGAATCATGGGAAAAACCTCCGTTCGATTAGGGTTGCCCTGCCTGCCTTCCTTGGTTATTTTGCTTCATAAAAAATCGATTTGAGGAAGACAACAGGTTTTCGCTTTTGGAACGAAGATTCTTGGGATGGGAAGGAAAAAGGAGAGACATGAATCGGAAGGGTTTACTTGTTCTGTGTGCTTTGTTTGTCGTGGGTTTTTTCCTATGGAACCTTTGGGCTGATCTGGCGGAAGCGGCACGGTTCGGGGGAGGAAAGTCTTTTGGAAGCCGTCCTGGTTATCAGCGGAGTGCTCCGGCGCCTTCCACGCCTTACGGCACCCCCCAAAGGGATAGCGGATTGACAAGCCGTGGAGCCATGCCCGGATCGCCTCTAGGATCGGCGGGTCGTTCCTGGGGAGGGATGCTGGGCGGCCTTCTTTTGGGAGGTCTCATTGGATCCCTTCTTTTCGGTGGAGGCCATGCCTGGGGTGGGCCTAGTCTTTTGGATCTTCTCGTGATCGGCGGCGGACTGTTTCTTCTGTTTCGATTTTTAAAAGCGAGGCGTCTGGCAACATCATCGGCTTCGGGTTTCAACCTGTCCGGCTCGCCCACATGGTCCGGCGCCGAAACGACTCCAGAACCTGAGGAAAAAGAAGGCTTTATGCGCAAGGCGGAACCGAACCCGGCAGGGCGTGCGTTTCCCGAAGACTTTGATTCTCAAGGTTTTATAGAAAAAGCCAAAAACCTTTATGTGCAGCTGCAGGAAGCCTGGGATCGCAGGGACCTCAAGGCCATTCGGCCATTGGTTTCGCCCGAAGTTTTTGAAGAGATTCAGCGTCAAGCCCAGGAGGATTCTCAGCCGAGCCACACACACCTTTTGTGGATTCAACCTGAGCTTTTGGAAGTTCGGGACATGGACGGCCATACGGTGGCCTCGGTGCTCTTTGACGTGATGATGCGGGAAACGGACCAGGAAATGGCCAAGCAGGTCCGGGAGTTGTGGCATTTCCGGAACCAGGGAACCCCGGATGCCTGGATTGTCGAAGGACTGCAGCAGGTGGCCGGGTAGTTTTCGGTTTGTTGTTTGATTCTAAGTGAGACTAAAAAAACCCTCGGCATGGCTCGGTGCCGAGGGTTTTTTTGCATGGTGAAGAATTTGTTTTCCGTCCCCTTTTCCTTGCACTAGGCAGGGCATGACCCTCTCTGCTATAGTCTCCCGCCGAGCTTCGGGCCTTCGGCCTGCATCTTCAGTGACACTTACTTATCCTTCAACCCAGGATCGGAAAGGTGGTTTTCCCATGCCCAGAAGACAGGACATTCACAAGGTATTGATTATCGGGTCGGGACCCATTGTCATCGGTCAGGCTTGCGAATTCGACTATTCCGGGACACAGGCCTGCAAGGCGTTACGGAAGCTTGGTTACGAGATCGTGCTGGTGAATTCCAATCCCGCCACCATCATGACGGACCCGGGCATGGCTGATGTGACCTACCTGGAACCGCTCACGGTGGAATATTTGGAAAAGATTATTGCCAAGGAGCGACCCGATGCGGTCCTGCCGAACCTGGGCGGTCAAACAGGTTTAAACCTCACGGCGCAGCTTTATCGACAGGGCATTCTGGACCGTTACGGAGTGCGCATCATCGGTGTGCAGGCTGACGCCATTGAACGTGGAGAAGACCGAATCGCCTTCAAGGAAACCATGAATCGTTTGGGGATTGAAATGCCTCGAAGCCGTCCGGCGTTCCGTGTCCAGGAGGCGGAAGAGATCGCTTCTGAATTAGGCTATCCGGTGGTCATTCGACCGGCGTACACCTTGGGCGGCACCGGAGGCGGCTTGGTCTACAATGTGGAAGAATTGCGTACTGTGGCCAGCCGAGGCCTCGCCGCCAGCATGGTCGGGCAGATTCTTGTGGAAGAATCGGTGTTAGGCTGGGAGGAACTGGAACTGGAAGTGGTCCGTGATGCCAAGGGCCAATGCATCACCGTGTGTTTTATTGAAAATGTGGACGCCATGGGCGTGCACACGGGCGATTCCTTTTGCACGGCCCCCATGCTGACCATTGACCCGGCCCTGCAGAAACGCTTGCAGGAGGCAAGCTATGCCATTGTGCATGCCATCGAAGTGATCGGTGGTACCAATATTCAATTTGCGCATGACCCCAAAACGGGCCGCGTGGTGGTCATCGAGATCAACCCGAGAACCTCCAGATCATCGGCTCTGGCTTCCAAAGCCACCGGATTTCCCATCGCCCTGATTTCGGCCATGTTGGCTGCCGGAGTCACTTTGGACGAAATTCCCTACTGGAAGGAAGGCACTCTGGAAAAATACGCCCCCTGGGGGGATTACGTTGTGGTCAAGTTTGCTCGATGGGCCTTTGAAAAGTTTCCTGGGTCCTTGGACAAACTGGGGACTCAGATGCGGGCCGTGGGCGAAGTGATGAGTATCGGCAAGAATTTCAAGGAGGCTTTTCAGAAAGCGGTGCGATCTTTGGAAATCGGCCGTTATGGTCTGGGCTTTGCCCGCGACTTTCATACCAAGTCCCTGGAAGAACTCCTGTCTATGCTGGGGGAACCCAGCAGCGAAAGGTATTTCCTTATTTACGAAGCCTTGCGCCAAGGAGCGGACATTCAAACCCTTTACGAAAAGACCCATATCAAACCTTATTTTCTGGAACAGATGCGGGAATTGGTGCTTTTGGAAGAAGAAATCCTTTCTTATCGAGGAAAGGATCTTCCGGAAGAACTGCTACGCCGTGCCAAACAAGACGGCTTCAGCGATCGTTACCTGGCCAAGCTCTTGAACATTCCCGAAACGGCCGTTCGAAGACGACGTCAACAACTGGGGATCGTTCAGGGTTGGCACATTCTTCCCGTAAGCGGTGTGGAAAATGCCGCGTATTACTATTCCACATACAACGCTCCCGATCAGGTCCAAACCAGCGACCGGCCCAAGGTCATGGTGCTTGGAGGAGGCCCCAACCGTATCGGCCAGGGTATTGAATTCGACTATTGTTGCGTTCATGCGGCCTTTGCTCTACGGGATTTGGGTTATGAGACCATCATGGTGAACTGCAATCCCGAAACGGTTTCCACAGACTATGACACCTCGGACAAACTATACTTTGAACCTGTCACCGTTGAAGACGTGCTGGCCATTTATGAAAAGGAAAAACCCATCGGGGTTGTAGTCCAGTTCGGTGGACAAACACCGCTCAATATCGCTCGAGAGCTGGCCGAAGCGGGCGTGAACATTTTGGGGACGTCTCCCGATGCCATCGATCTTGCGGAAGATCGAGACCGTTTTCGAAAGCGTATGGAAGCCTTAGGTATTCCCATGCCGGAATCGGGCATGGCCGCCACCTTGGAAGAAGCCTTGGAAGTTGCCAAACGTATCGGGTACCCCTTGATGGTTCGACCGTCCTATGTGTTGGGAGGTCGAGGCATGGAAGTGGTCTACGATGAGGAAATGCTTCGCGAATACGTGTTGGCCGCCGTGGGGGTGACCCCGGATCGCCCGATCCTTATCGACCGTTTTCTGGAAGACGCCATTGAGGCGGAAGCCGACGCTCTTGCCGATGGAAAGGACGCCTTTGTGCCGGCGGTCATGGAGCATATTGAAAGGGCTGGGATTCATTCCGGAGATTCCGCATGCGTCATTCCTCCCATCAGCATTCCCGCTCGTCATGAGGAAACCATTCGAGAATACACCCGCCGCATCGCCATTGAGCTCAATGTCGTGGGGCTTATGAACATTCAGTACGCCATCGCCAAAGACAAGGTTTACGTCTTGGAAGCCAACCCTCGAGCATCCCGCACGGTGCCTTTGGTTTCCAAGGTGTGTAACGTCCCCATGGCCCGCCTGGCGACGCAGCTCATGTTGGGCAAGTCCTTGGCGGACCTGGGCCTTTCTTCGACACGCAACCTGACCCATTTCGGGGTTAAAGAGGCCGTGTTTCCGTTCAACATGTTTCCGGAAGTGGATCCGGTGCTGGGGCCCGAAATGCGTTCTACGGGCGAAGTGTTGGGCTTGGCGGAATCCTTTGGGCTGGCCTTTTTTAAGGCCGAGGATGCGGCGATGCAACGCCTTCCTGAAGAAGGCTGTGTGCTCTTTACCGTCACCGATAAAGACAAGCCGGCGGCCTTGGAAGTGGCCAAGCGGTTTCATCAGATGGGGTTCCGCATTCGAGCCACACGAGGAACCTATCGCTTTTTCAGGGAAAACGGGCTCGTCTGCGAACCCATCGACAAAATGCACGAAGGACGTCCCAACATTGTGGATGCCGTGAAAAACGGTGAAATTCAGCTGGTTGTCAACACACCCAGCGGACGACGCAGTGAACATGACGATTCCTACATTCGCAAGGCTGCCGTGAAATACAAGGTGCCGTATATCACGACCATCGCTGCAGCCGAAGCGGCGGCACGAGGGATCGAGGCGTGGCGCCGTGGACACGGGGAGGTGAAATCTCTTCAGGAATATCACGGGGCCATTCGATGATCCTTAAAGCGGCCTTAGGCTGAACATACCTAGACGGAGATGAGGCATGGAAGGTGTTTTTCCAGTGGGGCTCAAGAGGTACGAGGAGCCCTATCGTTCGGTGGCTGCAGTGGTGGAGGCCGCCGGAGGTTTTGGTTCCGCAGGGGCAACGACCCGTGTTTTTGTGAAACCGAACGTGGTCTGCTGGACTTCGGCCACGCCCTTTCCCAAATGGGGTGTGATCACCACGAGTCGGGTTGTGGAAGACGTGGTGCGCTGCCTCAAGGACGCCGGGGTCGGCACGATCATCTTGGGGGAGGGCCTTGTGAACCTAAACCCCAAAGACAAAGGCTTGGCGGAAAGAGCCTTCCATGCTTTGGGTTATGAGACACTGGCGCGGCGTTACGGCATCCAGGTGGTGGATGTGTTTCAAAGGCCGTTTCGTAAGGTGCCTGTCGGCGACGGTGTAGAATTGGCCTTCAATGCGGATGCTTTGGAAAGCGATTTCATTGTGGACCTTCCCGTGCTCAAAACCCATGCCCAGACCGTGGTGAGTCTGGGGATCAAGAACCTGAAAGGGCTGATCGACATGGCCTCGCGGAAGCGATGCCACAGCCCGGATTCCCGGTGGAACCTACATCGCATGGTGGCCGCTTTGCCCAAAGGCCTTCCTCCTGTTTTTACCGTCATCGACGGTATCTACAGCAACGAACGAGGGCCGGGCTTTGACGGCACGGCACATCGTATGAATGTTCTGGTGGCTTCTCGGGATCTGCTTTCGGCGGACCTGGTGGGGGCGGCTCTTTTGGGATATGAGGCCCACCAGGTCCCGCACCTGGAGTGGGCGGCGAAAGAAGCCGGCCGACCGGGAGATCTTTCCGATGTCATGGTGTGCGGAGAATCCCTGGAGTCTTTACGACGCCCTCACGCCTACACCTTTGAATACACTTCAGACGGCTCCCTGCCCAAGGCCATGGCTGGTTTGGGGATTCAAGGCATCAACTATCGCAAATACGATGATACCTTGTGTACCTATTGTTCGTTTCTGAACGGACTGGTCCTCACGGCCGTTGCTCGAGCCTGGCAGGGGACTCCATGGGACGATGTGGAGGTGCTTACCGGCAAAGCCATGGATCCCACACCGGGAAAAAAGCACACCATTTTGCTCGGTCGATGCATGACGAAACGGCATCGAAACAACCCGGCCATTGTGCATGCTCTGCCCGTCCCGGGATGTCCTCCGGAGCCGGCGACGATCGCCCGCGCCTTTCATGAAGCCGGCATTCCTGTGGACCCGGCCGTGCTGGAAAGTTATGCTGTGTACCCAGGAAGGTTTCTCAAAAGATACGCCGAAAGGCCCGAATTCGAGGAAGCCTTTTACCAGGTATCCTAAAGTGTGAATGTCTTCCTGAGAGTGAGACGCTGTGAGGGGAAAGCGTGGGTCGTTTCAGCTTGCAAAGTCTTTACAAGGTGTTCAAGGAAAGGCGATGGCTTCCAAGAAAATTCGGCTGAGCCGGAGGGAATTTGAAGAAGTTGTCGAAAGGGCTGTGTCGCGCATTCCGTGGGAAATTCGCAGGCACCTGGAAAACATGGTGATTGCGGTGGAACACCGTCCAAGTCCTGAGCTTCTTGAAGAGATGGGACTTCCATCCGGTGAGACCCTCCTGGGCCTTTATGACGGCGTGCCGCTACCCGAACGCAGCCTCACCGATCCTCCTCTGTACCCCGATACCATCTACATCTTTCAAGACCCTCTGGAAAGACTGTGCAGCACTCGAGAGGAACTCATGGAGGAAATCGAGCTCACCGTGGTCCATGAAATCGCTCATGCCTTTGGGATTAGTGACGAACGCCTCGAAGAACTGGGATACGGCTGAAAACAACAACGACGCCCCTCAATCCTGCAGGACGTGGCGGTGAAAGTTCGTGACACGCGCTCAAAGGGAGTGGGGGACTCAACGTGGCCACGGGTTACGGTTTGGGTATGAAAACCAGTTGAGGGTCCAGGTTATAAGTCCAGGGAGCTCCCGAATTTCTCCAACCGTTTTTCATGCGTTTGCCATCGAAATAACTTTCCGCGTCTTTGATTTTGTCGCCTTCAAAACCGTCCACGATGTTGTAAACATTCGTAAAGCCGGCGGCCGCCAGGCGTTCGATAGCCTTGGCGCTGCGGTGGCCGGAGCGGCACATGACCAGGAGAAGGTCGTCAGGCTGAAAACGCGCTTTGACTTGGGCTTCGAAGTTCGGATTGGGGACCAGAGGAAAATCCTTCTTTTCGTCGTTCCACTGACCGGCCCAAATTTCCGAAGGAATGTTCACAGCCATGGCCGGGTGCCCGACAAAGACGTATTCTTCGGGCGTGCGCACATCGAGGATCTTTACCTTTTGAGGGTCAGCCTTCCACATTTCATAGGCTTCCAAGGCGGTGACGTACTTGTTGAAGCTGGTTCTTTTCTTTTCATCGGAAGGCACATCGGCTGCGATGGCGCTCACGGTAAAGACTGTAAGAACGAAAACACAAACCCAGATCCAAAGACGTTGTTTCATGTTTTCCACTCCTGTCTGTGAGTCCCCCACACTTTTTGACAATGTTTGACATGGTCTATTGCCTTGTCAATGATAAAAGTTACAGGAGACTCATAGGACATGGCACGATTCAAGACGGACTTAAGGCTAAGGAGGTCTCTGATGTCCAGCAGAAGGAAACTGAAAACTTTAACGGTGGTGGGGTTGATGGTTGTCGTGTGTGCTGGAGCGGCGGCAAGCCCTTCTGAGGAAGAGCGGGCTCGGCAGTTGGGATCCAACGCTGCGACCGAACTTCAGAAAGTCTTGAGATCGGAGTTGATGGCGGCCATCCAAGAGGGTGGACCGGGGCAAGCCATTCGCGTGTGTTCCCAAAAGGCTCTGCTCTTGACACAGAGCATTCCGCGGCTCATGGATGTTCCGTCCATGACGGTCAAACGAACCAGTTTGCGGTGGCGCAATGAGATGAATCGCCCTGATGATCTGGAGACCAAGATCCTCAAAGAGATGGAAGCCCGCCTTCAGGCTCAGGAAGCTCTCGAACCCGTCCTTCGGCTGGAAAACAAAGCCTATCATTACTTTGAACCGATTCGAACAGCCGGCGTATGCTTGACCTGCCACGGCCCTGAAGAAAAAATGCCCGAAAATATTAAGCAAACCCTGAACACGCTTTACCCTCAGGATCAGGCTCGAGGGTACAACGCCGGGGAATTTCGCGGCGTGATTCACGTGACCATTCCCCGGGAGGTGGTGGCGGAGCCGTAAAGGACCACTGCCTTGAGGTCAATGTGAGATCTCCTGTGATTCCTTGATATGGGAAGTGCCGGGGATCAAGGTTTTGGTGGCCAGCACGCCTGGAAGTTTTCGAATGTTTTCATGAACAAACTGGGAAATGGTTTCGGCGTCGGAACTGAGAAGATCCCGGTGCAGCCGGATCTTCACCAAAAGATCCACATCTCCAAAGACGCTGTGCACCTCCTGAACTTCCTTGAGATCCAGGAGCTTTTCCATGATTTTTTCTTCTTTTTTGGCCTGCACGTTCATGAGGACAAAGGCTGTGATGGTTCGCTGCATTTCAGGGTAGTGCTGTCCATTGACGTTTTTCATTTTTTCTCGAAAGGCCTCCATGTCGTCGGGAAGAATGTCGTTGAGGCCGATGCCGTATTGGCGTCGTTCCCCTTGTTCCCACAGTCTTACCGAAACATAGGCGTAAAGGTCGGCTGTGGTGCGACCGGGAAAACCGTCGACCAAGCGGGCTTTGGAAAGAAGCATGGTGAGAGGACGGTAAATATGGTTGTACCAATCCCTGGCGGCTTCCTGCAGCGTGATATCGGTTCTTTGCAGGCTTCGCAAGTAGTCGAGATGACGTTGAATCTGGGCAAGCAGGCGATCATATTGTCCGGGTTCGGTGAGAGTAATATCCGCGTGAAGGCCGGTGACATCAAGGAAATGAGCCCGTTGCCGATAGATGGCGTCCTGTAAGTTGTCGCCGGATGGAATGAATTCCACGATATGCGCTAGAATTTCATCATGCCCTAAGGCTTTGGCGGCGGCAACGCGGTGATTGCCGTCCTCGACAAAGTAGACGTCTCGAATCTGCCACAATTTCACAGGGGGCATCACCACGCCCTGTCTCATGGCGTTCTTGATCTGTTCAAACCGTTCCGAGGGGGCGCGGCTTTTCAGGTGAAACCGTTCGTCGAAATCCTGATAGCGGCCCACACTGCCCACAATCTTGGCCAGAGGCACCGTGCGCAGACCTCGATCCCGGCATTCATAAGCGCCGTCGTGGTGCTGAAGGTCATGAAGGGTATCGGGTCCAGGGGGTTTGGCAGTTTCGGGTTTTCGAAGCCCTAACCTTTCAAGCCATCGTTTCATGCTCTGTATCCACTATGGACCAGCCGACGGTGTTCACAATGGTGGTTTCGCCGAGCTGAAGAAGCCTTTGGGAAGGCTCATGGAAGGTACAGTGCACATGCCCGTGAATAAACCAACGGGGCTTTTGGGAACGAATAAACCGGACGAAACACTGAAATCCCCTGTGGCAGAGATCCTGCCCGTCGCCGTAACCTCGAGGCGGTGCGTGAGCCAAAACCATATCCACACGGCCGTGCCATAAGAGTTTCAGGCGCGTTTTCCAGACGATCCAGCTCATTTGGGTTTCCGTATACTGCATAGGGCCGCCATTGTACCACATGCACCCTTCAAAGCCCACGATCCGTAAGTTCTTGAAAGAGATAAGGCGACCATGCACATTGACGGCACCTTGAGGGGGCCGACCCGCATAGCGAATGTCATGGTTGCCCCGCACATAGTAGACGGGGACGCGAAAAACATGTCCCAGATACGTGAGGTATTCCGGCGGCACATCCCCACAGGAAAGCACGGCATCCAGGGGTAGAAAGGCCCTTGGATCGGCCACGGGAAAAAGTTCCGGACTCACCGTATCGGAAACGGTCAAAAAACGCATGGTGCCAATTCCGCGTCTGAAAAAAACTGCCGAGCCTGTCCTGGATGGAGCGCTCGAGAACTAAGTCCGACCGTAACGTGAGATCACGGGGCGACCAATCCTTCGTAGGATCGGCCCCATGTCTCCGCCCTTACCACAGACCCGTATGGGGGAACCAATGCATCCGCCCTTCCCACAAACCTGTAGGGGCGGACCGACGTGTCCGCCCATGACCCCCACGGTGCAGGATCGGACCCATGCGCCCGCCCATTCCCACAAACCCGTATGGGGGAACCAATGGGTCTGCCCCATCTCCGGCGAAAACCACTGGACCCCTTTGGCCGACAATCCGTGGACCATCTCGGGTGACAACGCGTGGACCATTATCGGCCGAAAGAGGACATCCGCCCATGACCACAAACCTGTAGGGGCGGACCCGTGTGTCCGCCCCCACGACTCCGCGGAACGATGCCTCCTTTGCCCTTCGCAAAAGGACCGAAAAGGGCACACCCCCTTCCTCCTCGTCTATAGAGCCACCACCAGAAGGCCAACGGTTTTTGTCGGCTGCTCTGTTTGGATTCGGCTTCCTTTTCTGATGTGGAGGACCTTGTTCGAGAACTTGCGATACCAAGGCTTCTCGCCGTTTCCAGGTAGGGGCGAGGCGCCGCCTCGCCCCTACACAGCTAAAACGGCGATCGGGTAAAGCCGATCGCCCAGTCGCAAGGCGAACTGATCTTCGTCCACAGGCTCGATCCATTGAGCCACCTGATAATAGGCGGGTCTGGAGAAACGCGCCGGAAAGCGTCCTTGCCGAATGCGGCAATAGAGCACGTTTTCCGCTCCGACCCACAGACTGTGGGGATCCAGGATTTCGGTTTCCGTAAGGTGCTTGAAAGTCATCTGCAGGTGGATTTCATTGGAGCCGTTGGTGATGCGATCCACGCGTGTGATGACAAAGGGTGTATCCGCCACGACGATGGGATAAACCCGACCTTGCCATTCGAGGACATAACGGCCGTCGTCGCAAAGACGCAGGCACTGATAAAAAGTTTCAAGAATTTCACGTCGGAAAATGGGCCGTTCTCCATAAAACCAATCCCCTTCTCGATCCACCACGATGGGGATGTCTTCTCCGTTGGGCGTCATGGTCTCCGTTCGAACTTGGCTGGATTGAAGTCTGTTGTCGCTCATGATAACTCCTTTGATGGTGTGCATGGGCTCCTCAGGATCAAAAGGTTTTGCGGCTGTCCAAAAGCAGTGTGACCGGACCGTCGTTGGTCAAATGAACGGCCATGGTTTCTTGAAAGATTCCCGTGGCAACAGGAACGCCCAAAGCTTGAACTTGTTGAATGAAGGTTTCGTACAGACGTCGAGCAGGCTCCAAGGGGGCCGCGTCCACAAAGGAGGGGCGGCGCCCTTTGCGGCAATCACCCCAGAGGGTGAACTGGGAGACGGCCAGGACGGCCCCGCCTGTTTCCAGCACCGAACGGTTCAGTTTTCCTTGCTCGTCCTCAAAGATTCGCATATGGACGATTTTTTCCGCAAGGTACCGGGCATCCTGGTCGGTGTCTTCGCGACCGACGCCGAGAAGCACGAGAAGACCTTTGCCGATCGCCCCCACGATGTTTCCTTGGACTTCCACGGACGCTTGAGAAACCCTCTGCACGACGGCTCGCATGAAACCTTCCTTCACCTTTTTTGACCTTTTCAACCGACGCAGGATATAAAAGGCACCCGGCCCATGGCAAACGGTTTTGAGAAACAGGAACGAACCCCATGACCCATTCCCCTACGGTGCTTCTGGTCAACCCCTGGATCACGGATTTTGCCGCTTACGATTTATGGGCGAAACCTTTGGGACTCTTGCTTCTAGGCGCCTTGCTGCGCGATGAAGGCTGGCGTGTCTTTTTCATTGATTGTCTGCAGCGGCACGACCCGGATACGGAAGGGCGTGCCGATGTTCTTCCGGGAAGAGATGATGCTTTCGGGACGGGAAAATATTTTAAGATGCCCCTACCCGTTCCGGAGATTTTGGCCGATGTGGGCCGTCCCTTTTTCCGCTACGGAATTCACCCGCACAGCTTTCGAAAGAAGCTGACCGAAATCCCCAACCCGAACCTGGTGTGTGTCACCAGCCATATGACCTACTGGTATCCCGGGGTTCAGGAAACCATTGCTGTGATTCGAGAGGTTTTACCGGGGGTGCCGGTGTGGCTTGGAGGCGTCTATGCGCGGCTGTGCTCCAAGCATGCTCAAGAAAAAAGCGGCGCCGACCGTGTTTTCAGTGGATCCTTGAAAGAAGTGGCTTTGGCGCTGGAAAAATTTTTAGGATATCCGGTGAAAAATGCCGAGGCCTGGGAAAATGTCACGCAGGCGTGTGTACCGGCCTTGGATCTGCTGGAGCAGCCTACCTACGGACCCCTTCTGTTAAGTCTCGGCTGCCCTTATCGGTGTCCGTATTGTGCTTCGTCGGTCCTGCAAAAGGAAAGACTCACCTTTTCGGTTGATAGGCTCTGGTGCCAATTGGTGTCTTTTCACGAAAAAACCGGCGTTCGGGATTACGCCTTTTACGATGACGCTCTCTTGGTGACCGGCAAATCGGTTCTGGAAAATCTTTTAAAAAGAGTGATGCAGGCAGGTCTTGCCCTGAGGTTTCATACGCCCAACGCCCTTCATGTGCGGGGTTTGACCGATCCGGCATGGTGTCGGTTTCTGTTTGAAGCCGGTTTTGTAACCCTTCGGTTGGGTTTGGAAACCACGCGAGGAGAGCGTCAGAAACAATGGGGCGGCAAAACCGACCTCAAAATGTTCTATCGGGCCCTGGAAAATCTTTTCCGAGCAGGCTTTTCTTCCAGGAATATCGGTGTCTACCTTCTGGCGGGCGTGCCGGACCAGACGCCTGATGAAGTCGCGGAAGCCATTCGAGTGGTCCGTGATGCCGAAGCCCAACCCTTTGTGGCGGAGTTTTCACCGATTCCGGGAACCGCCGTCTGGAACAAAGCCGTCCAGATCAGTGCTTTCCCTTTGCAGGATGAGCCTTTGACTCATAACAATTCTTTTTTTGCATGCCGGCGTTCCGATTTCACCCTGAAAGATCTTTCCGCCTTAAAAAAGCTTGCGCGGAACGCACGACGTCAGATGACACTTTAGGGTGACCTCTTCGTGAAATATTTCTTGACCGCCTTTCTTAAGGGCGCTATAGAATCTCTCCCATGAGAGGATCCTGGCCGGATCGTGCCGCATTCTGAAACCGGGACCTCCAAAAGATAGAAAACGGTCTGTGACAAGGATCACAATTCCCAGAAGGGGGTTGTGGAAGCAATGAGCATCGTTGGTATGGGATCGCGCGCATGAATCCTTATGTTCCCGTTCTCATCATGTTCTTTGTGGCGGCGGCAACGGCGGCCGGCATGATTGCGGCTACCTCTTACATCGGTCCAAAGAAAAAGTTCGCCGAAAAAATGGAGGTGTTCGAATGTGGCGAAAGTCCCATTGTGAACCCCAAGCAGAGATTTTCGGTGAAGTTTTATCTCGTGGCTTTGTTTTTCGTCATCTTCGACATTGAAACTGTCTTTTTGTACCCCTGGGCGGTATTGTTCAACGACCTTGGGTGGTTTGGTTTTGTGGAAATGATGTTGTTTGTGTTCATTCTGGCCGTGGGCCTTGTGTACATATGGCGAAGGGGAGCCTTGGAATGGGATTAAAGCTTTCGCGGTGGCAAGTCACGCGCGATCTTGTGGCGGGACAGAAACAGAAGGAAAGCACGGGGCCAGAGCGTCTTTTGGATGGCAGCGTGATTTTGACCCGGCTGGAAGCGGCGGTCAATTGGGCCCGCAAGTATTCCTTTTTTCTTTATCCTTTCGTGACGGCGTGCTGCGGCATGGAATTCATGTCGGTGGCCGGGCCTCGTTACGACCTGGACCGTTTTGGGGCCGCTCTTCCTCGTTTTTCTCCACGTCAGGCTGACCTTCTCATGGTGGTCGGCACCATCAGCCACAAGCAAGCCCCCATTCTTGTCAAAGTCTACAACCAGATGGCGGAACCCAAATGGGTTTTTGCCTTTGGTGTGTGTGCGGTTTCGGGCGGTTTTTACGACAACTACTCCGTGGTTCAGGGCATTGATACTCTGATTCCTGTGGACATTTATGTTCCGGGATGCCCGCCACGCCCGGAAATGGTTTTGGATGGTTTGTTGCAATTGCAGCAGAAGGTCAAGGAGGAGCGGTGGTCGGATTGGCCGCGGGGTGAAGCGCCGGTGAGCCGCTGTTAGGGCCGGTAGCGAACGAGGATATGGGGCTCATGGACGATAGCGTCACGCTCAAAAAGCTGGCTCAGAAGTTTCCGGACGCCGTGGTCGGCACGCACCGATATCGAGGCGACGACACGGCCATCGTCACCAAGGAAAAGATTCGTGACATCTGTTTCTTTCTCAGGGACGACCCGGATCTTCTTTATAACTTCATGATGGACCTAACGGTGGTGGACTATCTGGGGCGGGAACCTCGCTTTGAAGTCGTCTACCACCTTTACTCGCTGGCTCACAATCAAAGGGTTCGCCTCAAGGCTCTGGTGCCGGAATCCGACCTCACCATTGATTCGGTGGTGCCGGTATGGGTTGCCGCGGACTGGTTTGAGCGGGAGGCGTACGATATGTACGGGGTGGTGTTCCAAGGTCATCCCAACCTGCGTCGCATTCTCCTTTACGAGGGCTTTGAGGGGCATCCGTTGCGTAAGGACTATCCGCTGAAGAAAAGGCAGCCCCTAATCGGCCCTGTCAACTAACACTCCAATGGGTAGGCACCATGTCTGAAATCTCAAGAGACCTTCATACCGAACTCATGGTCATCAACATGGGTCCCTCGCACCCGGTGACCCATGGCACGGTGAAGTTCCTCGCCACCCTGGAGGGAGAGACCATCGTGGACCTCGATGTGGAGATCGGCTACCTCCACCGAGGGTTTGAAAAGATGTGCGAAAACAGCACATGGCAGCAGGTGATTCCCTATACGGATCGTCTCAATTATGTCTCTCCCCTGATCAACAACACGGGCTATGCCCTGGCTGTCGAAAAGCTTTTGGGAATCGATGTGCCCGAGCGGTGCAAATATTTAAGGGTCATCGCCTGCGAATTGTCGCGTCTTGCGGACCATTTGACCAACGTGGCGGCGGCCGGCTTGGAATTGGGTGCCTTTACGGCCTTTCTCTACTTTGTGGAAGCTCGGGAACTGGTCTGGGATCTCATTGAAGCTCTGTGCGGCGCTCGTGTCACTGTCAATTATGTGCGCATCGGTGGCCTGAAAAACGATCTTCCGGAACGCTTTGACGAAAAAGTCAAGGTCGTCTTCAAAGAAGTGCGGCGTCTTTGGAAGGATGTGGACAAGCTCCTGACCAAAAACCGCATTTTCATCGACCGTGTGCGGGGTGTCGGCGCCATAAGCGGGGAAGAGGCCATCGCCTACGGATTTACGGGACCATGCCTTAGAGCCTGCGGTGTGCCCTACGATGTGCGCAAAGCCCAGCCCTATCTGGTGTATGACCGCATGGATTTTGAGGTCCCCATCGGGGAAACGGGCGATAATTATGACAAGTACTTGGTGCGGATGGAAGAAATACAGCAGAGCATGCGCATTGTGGAACAGGCTTTGGCGCAGATGCCTGACGGTCCCATCAATGTGCGCATGCCTCACGTGCGCATGGAACCCAAGGAAAAGATTTACACCCGCATCGATTCTCTCATTTATCACTTTAAAACGGTCATCGAAGGCATCAAGCCGCCTCCAGGTGAAGTGTACCAAGCTGTCGAAGGCGGAAACGGTGAGTTGGGGTTTTATCTGGTAAGTGACGGCAGCGGGAAACCGGTCAAATGCCGGGTGAGACCACCCTGCTTTGCCTTGACCGCCGCCATGCCGAGGCTGGTCAAAGGCCGGTTGCTTGCGGATATCGTCCCCACATTTGACATGATCAACATGATCGGCGGAGAATGCGATAGATAGCCATGGCTGCAGATCTTATCGAATCCGTTGCCAAGATCCTCTTCATCTTCGCGGTCAACGTGGGCGTTTTCGCGCCCATTTTGGGGTGGGTGGAGAGAAAGCAGAGCGCCGTGATGCAGGACCGTATCGGCGCTAACCGAGCGGACATTTTGGGTTTTACGGCCATCGGGTTGTTCCATTCCCTCGCCGATGCCATCAAGCTGCTCACCAAGGAAGATTTCGTTCCCGCCAACGCCAACAAGTTCTTTCACACGCTGGCGCCATTTATTTCGCTTGTTCCCGCCATTGCCGCGTTTGCCATTGTGCCTTTCGGGGGGCGCTACGAACTGTTCGGCCATGAAGTGCACTTGGTCATAGCGGATCTGGATGTGGGGATTCTTTACGTGTTTGCTTTGGCCGGTTTGGCTACGTACGGAACCGTGCTGGCGGGGTGGTCGTCCCGAAGCAACTGGTCTCTTTTGGGAGGTCTTCGGGCCTCAGCCCAGATGCTTTCCTATGAAGTGGCCATGGGGCTGAGCATCATCGGTCTCATTATGGTCTATGGAACTCTTAAGCTTACGGAAATCGGCGCGATTCAGGAAAACTTCTTCCGCTGGGGGATCTTTCTTCAACCCATAGGTTTCATCATCTTCATGACCTGTGCCATTGCGGAAAACAAACGCATTCCCTTTGACATTCCTGAAGCGGAATCGGAGTTGGTGGCCGGGTATTTTACGGAATACAGCGGCATGAAGTTCGTCATGTTCTGGATGGCTGAGTTTTTGGAGATGGTGACCATCAGCGCCGTGGTGACCACACTCTTTTTCGGCGCCTGGCACATCCCCTTTGTCACGGATGCCATGCTGCTGAACTGGTTTCAGTTCGCGGGGCCCAACGGCGCCGCCGCCTTGGCCATGTTGGTCAACATTGCGGTCTTTTTTACCAAGGTGTCTTTCTTCATCTGGCTGCAAATGACCATCCGGTGGACGCTTCCGCGCTTCCGATATGACCAAGTCATGAGAATGTGCTGGAAGATGTTGCTGCCGCTTTCCCTCATCAACCTCTCAATTACCGGGCTGGTGGTTTTGCTGCTATGAGGACAACGACAGGTTTGGAGCACACCGTGTCTTCCGTGCAGGTCGGCATTCCCGCGGCGGTCTTGAAGCCTAAAAAGGTGCGACGTCGCCTGGACATGACCTTGTGGGAAAAGCTCTATGTGGCCGAAATCGTGCGCGGGCTGGTGGTGACCAGCAAGCATTTCTTCATCAACATGCTCGGCTTCATCTTTCCTCCGGCAGGAAAGAAGCGCAAAGTCTTTACGGTCTACTACCCGGAAGAAAAACTCACACTGCCTCCGGCCTATCGAGGTCGGCCCGTGTTGGTGGCCGATGCTGAAGGCAAGGAGAAGTGCGTGGCCTGCGGGTTGTGCGAAAAGATGTGCCCGGCCCATGCGATCTCGATCGTAGCGGCCGAAAAGACTCCAGGAGAAAGGTATCCGGAGCGGTACACCTTGGATTTAGGCCGCTGCGTCTACTGCGGGTATTGCGAAGAGGTGTGCCCTAAGGAAGCCATTGTGATGAGCGATGAATACCAGGGGCTGGCGCAGAGGGAACGCAGCCGGCTGGTGTTTCAAAAGGAGCAGTTGTTAAGGCCGGAGTCGAAGGTTAAAGCGCGTCTTTCTTATGTGAGAAGGATATACTCCAAATGGAACTACTGATCTTCTATGCCTTCTGCGTGGGGGCGGTGGTTTCGGCCCTGCTGATGGTGACCACAAAGCGGCCGGTGCGCGCGGCCATGAGTCTTGTGGCGACCATGTCCTTCTTGGCGGGCCTCTATGCTCTGCTAAACGCCCACCTGATCGCGGTGCTGCAGTTGATCGTCTATGCGGGCGCCATCATGGTGTTGTTCCTGTTTGTGATCATGCTTTTGAACATAGAAGAAAAAGAGGGGAAACTCGCCAAGAATGTCTTTTTCATTCAGCTGGCGGGAACCGTGGTGGTGGGCATTCTTCTGGTCGCCATGGTGGTGGTCATGAATCGACTGGGGCCTTCGGTGACGGCGGTGGAAGTGGATCCCAGCTTCGGGACCACCAAAGCCGTGGGCTGGATGCTTTTCACCAAGTACCTGCTGCCTTTTGAAATAGCGTCCGTGTTGTTGCTTGCGGCCATCGTGGGAGCGGTGATTCTAGCCAAGAGGAGGATAGGTAATTCGGGGGCTTAGCGTGAGGCCTTCGGATTATCGGGTGGAGCCTATGGTTTCGTTAAACGCATACCTCGTCCTGGGCGCTGTGTTGTTTTCCATCGGTGCGGTGGGCGTACTGGCGCATCGCAATGCACTGATCATCTACATGTGCATTGAACTGATGCTCAACGCCGTGAACCTCACCATTGTGGCTTATTCGCGGTTTCTTAACAGCCTGGACGGTCACGTTTATGTGTTCATGATCATGACCGTGGCTGCGGCTGAGGCTGCCGTGGGGTTGGCAATCCTCATTGCGCTTTTCCGCAACAAGCCGACCGTCGATGTGGACGAAATCAATCTAAGCAAAGGTTAGGAAGGACGTGGAAACTATTTACTCGATCAAACCCTTGCTGGCCGTGCTGGTGTCTCTTCTGGCGGTGCCTTTGATCGTCAAGACCGGGGAGAAAAATCCAAATCTCAGGGAATTCTGGTCGGTTTTGGCCGGGGTTCTAAAGTTTTCCATCGTTGTGTCCATGGCCCCGACAATCCTGTCAGGGCACACCATCGAGTGCACTTTAGTTGAGGGCTTTTACAAAGGAATCGATCTGAAGTTCCGAGTGGACGCCTTCGGCCTGCTTTTCGCGACCGTCTCTTCCTTCCTATGGATTTTGACGACTTTTTATTCTGTCGGGTACATGAGGGCGGGGAAAGAACACTCCCAAACCCGCTACTTCAGCTGTTTTGCCATCAGTTTATCGGCAACCATGGGTGTTGCGTTTTCCGCCAATCTTGTGACCTTGTTCTTGTTCTATGAGATCCTGAGCCTGGCGACGGTGCCTCTGGTCGGGCACAAGGAGACCGGCGAGGCCGTGGAAGGCGCTACCAAGTATTTCCTTTATTTGTTGGGCTTGTCGAAAACACTTCTTCTGGCCGGAGTCATCATCGTCTACATGACGGCTGGAACCACGGACTTTCAGCCGGGAGGGCTTCTGCGACCCCAGACCGGATCGACCCTGCTGTTCGCGTCGTTCTTCCTCTTCCTTTTCGGGTTCGCCAAGGGTGCTGTGATGCCGTTCCATAACTGGCTTCCTTCGGCCATGGTGGCGCCCACTCCGGTCAGTGCTCTGCTCCATGCCGTAGCTGTGGTGAAAGTCGGTGTGTTCTCCATCCTGAGGGTGGTGTTTCACATTTATGGTGTGGATCTTATGACCCGCATGAATCTGGGCATCACGGCCGCCTACGTGGTCTCTTTTACCATCATCATGGCCTCCGTGATCGCTTTAACCAAGGACAACTTAAAAGCACGGCTTGCCTATTCGACGGTCAGTCAGCTTTCCTATGTGATCTTGGGTGCGGTGCTGTTGACTCCTAGCAGCATGGTAGGGGGCGTGATGCACATCGCCAACCATGCTTTTTCGAAGATCACCTTGTTCTTCTGCGCCGGCTCTTTGTACGTTTCGGCACATAAAACGGAAATCAGTCAGTTGTCCGGCATCGGCAAAAAAATGCCCTGGACCATGGCGGCGTTCTTCATTGGATCTTTGAGCATGATCGGCGTGCCGCCGGCGGCCGGATTTACCAGCAAATGGTTTTTGGCTCTGGGATCCATCGAAGCGCATGCGGTGCCCATTTTAATGGTGTTGGTCATGAGCACCCTGTTGAATGCCGCTTACTTTTTGCCCATCACCTACAAGGCGTTCTTTGAGAAGGAAAACGAGGGCCACGCTGCTGAAGGCCATGGCCATGGTCATGCACATGGAAACGGGCACCATGAGGAGGTTCGGGAACTGAAATTCGTCGTCGTTCCATTGGTGCTTACGTCGATCATCTCGCTGCTGATCGGTATCTTTCCCGACTTCTTCCTCACTTTGGCCAAGGAGGTGATCCGATGATTCGTAAACTTGTTCTTTTTATCGGGGACCCGGCAAATTCCAAGAAGGTAAAGAAGATCGGGATCGCCATGCTGATTGTGACGTTCATTTCCGACTTCTTCGTTCATAGGGAACATGTGCACTACATCTGGGACCGAATTCCTGGCTGGGGCGCTCTATACGGCTTTGTGTCTTGTGTGATCATTATTCTGGCATCCAAGTTCTATGGCCATAAGTGCGGCATCATGAGGGACGAGGATTACTACAATGACTGAGTGGATTCACCCGTCCATCTTCTACATTCCCGGTGCATTTCTCCTTCCGTTCCTTCGGGGGCGGTTGCTGAAGGCTGGAATGCTGCTGATCCCGCTTCTGGGCACGGCAGCCATGTACCTCATGATGCACCTGCCCCATGGGACTTATTGGACGTGGAATTTCTTGGGCCAGTCCATGTGCTTTGGATCGGTGGACAAGCTGAGCATCGTCTTCGGCTGGGTGTTCACGATCATGTCGTTTATTGGGATGGTGTATGCCCTCCATGTAGACGACGTGGGGCAGCATGTGGCGGCGATGCTTTACGTGGGTGGTTCCCTGGGAGTGACCTTTGCAGGCGATTATTTGACACTGTTCATCTTCTGGGAACTGATGGCCTTTTCGTCGGTTTACCTTGTGTTTGCTCGAAGGGAACCTGAGGCTATTCGAGCAGGATTCCGCTACATTCTGGTTCATGCGTTCGGCGGGGTGTGCCTCCTGGCTGGTGTGGTGCTGCATTATCTGAACGGTGGGTCGATGTTGGTGGGGCCACTGGAACAAGATGGCAGCCTCGCTTTTTACTTGATGCTCATCGGTGTGATTATCAACGCCGCCGTCCCTCCCCTTCATGCGTGGCTGACGGATGCCTATCCTGAAGGAACGGTTACCGGATCTGTCTTTATGTCCGCCTTCACGACAAAGACAGCCGTATATGTGCTGGTGCGTGTGTTTCCGGGGACCGAGCTTCTGGTGTACCTGGGCACCATCATGGCTCTCTACGGCGTCGTTTACGCCGTGTTGGAAAACGATGCTCGGCGCCTTTTGGCCTACCACATTGTGAGCCAGGTGGGCTACATGGTCACAGGCGTTGGAATCGGTACGGAAATGTCCTTAAACGGCTCGGTTTCCCACGCCTTTGCGCATATTCTTTATAAAGGGCTGCTTTTCATGGGGGCCGGTGCCGTCATTCACATGACGGGCCGAAGGAAGCTCACGGAACTGGGCGGGCTGTATCGGACCATGCCCATCACCCTGGTTTTGTACATGATCGGAGGGTTCGCCATTTCGGCCTTCCCGCTCTTTAGCGGCTTTGTCACCAAATCCATGGTGGTGGCTGCGGCCAGCTCCGACCATCGTCCTTTGGTGGCCCTGCTGCTGACCATGGCCTCTTCCGGTACCTTTCTGCATACAGGGCTTAAGCTTCCCTACTATATGTTCTTCGGGAAGGATTCCGGCTTGGAAGCGAAGGAACCGCCTTCCAACATGATCTGGGCCATGGTTATTGCGTCTTTCCTGTGTATCGGGATCGGATGCTTTCCGAAACCCTTGTATGATCTGCTGCCGTTCCCTGTGCACTTTGATCCTTACACCGGCGATCACGTCACCAGCGCGCTGGGGCTTCTGCTCTTTACAGGCTTAGGCTTCTTCATGCTGCTGAAGAAACTGGATCCAGAACCGACCATCAGTATCGATACGGATTGGTTTTATCGTAAGGGAAGTCGAGTGTTCATGTGGTTGGCCAGTAAACCGGTGGCCAGGACGGATGATTATGTCGGCACTATCTATAAGACATGGTTTGGACGGTTCACGCTGTTCTTCTCGGACATTCTGGCTCGAATCATGGATGTGCGAGGTATTGACGGCGCCGTGAACGGTATCGCCAATTTCTTTCTCGCGGCTTCACGATTGGTGCGCACCACGACAACAGGGTTTGTGCGGCATTATGCGGCGACGATGCTCATCGCGGGCATTGTCATTCTAGGCTATTACCTCTTCTCCACTTTGATGAGTCTATGATGAATGCTGCGAACTATCCCATCCTGTCGGTGACCACGTTTCTTCCCCTTTTGGGCGTGGTCTTGGTCTGCCTGATTCCAAGCCGGCATCGAAAGGCCATTCAATGGACGGCCTTTCTGGTGACCGTAGCCACGTTTCTCGTGTCCCTGGAACTCTATTTCAAGTTCGACACGACCACGTGGCAGATGCAATTCGTGGAAGATGCTCCGTGGATTCCGCAATTCGCCATTCGGTACCAGATGGGTATCGACGGCATCAGCCTGCTTCTCGTGCTCTTGACGACTTTTCTTTCCGCCGTTTCCGTCTTGTCTACCTGGACGGCGGTGAGCGAGAGGGTCAAGGGCTATATGGCTTCGCTGCTTTTGCTCGAAACTGGAATGATCGGGGTCTTCTGTGCGCTGGATTTCATCCTCTTTTATGTCTTCTGGGAAGTCATGCTCATTCCCATGTACTTCATCATCGGGATTTGGGGAGGGCCTCGACGCATCTACGCGGCTGTCAAGTTCTTTATTTACACCATGTCCGGTAGCGTCCTGATGCTTGTGGCCATTCTCGTCTTGTATTTCATGCACTACGAGGCCACCGGAACCTACAGTTTTTACATACTGGACTACCACAAGCTGGGACTGCCCTCGAACCTTCAGATTTTGCTGTTTCTTGCGTTTGCCGTGGCTTTTGCCATCAAGGTTCCCATGTTCCCGTTCCACACATGGCTTCCTGATGCCCACGTGGAAGCTCCAACGGCGGGCAGTGTCATTCTGGCCGGTGTTTTGCTGAAGATGGGCACCTACGGATTCCTGCGTTTTTGCCTGCCGATTTTCCCTCAGGCAACGGTCTACTTTGTCCCCTTGATTCTAGCCTTGTCTCTTATAGGAATCATCTACGGTGCTTTGGTGTCCCTGGCGCAAGACGATGTGAAAAAGCTGGTCGCTTACTCCAGTGTCAGCCACCTTGGCTACTGCATGTTGGGCATGTTTGCTCTGAATGTGGACGGAATCAAAGGAAGCCTCATTCAGATGATCAACCACGGGCTGAGCACCGGGGCTCTGTTTTTGATCGTGGGCATCCTGTACGAAAGGCGCCACACGAGGCTTATTTCCGAATACGGCGGCATCATGAAAGTTATGCCCATATTTGCCTTCATTTTCTTGCTGGTGGCGTTCTCGTCCATGGGCGTTCCTGGAACCAACGGGTTTGTAGGCGAACTGTTGATTCTCATCGGAGCTTTTCAAGCCTCGTTGAAGTTTGGTCTTCCCGCGACCATCGGGCTGATTCTGGGCGCCGTGTACCTTTTGTGGACTGTCAAGAGAGTCGCCTACGGGCCTATTACGAAGGAAGAGAACCGGGCTTTGAAGGACATGTCGGTGCGGGAATACGCCTACATGTTACCTGTTTTGGTTTTCATCTTTTGGATCGGGCTCTACCCGAAACCCTTCCTCAGGACGATGGATGCGTCGGTGACCCATCTTCTGGAATCTGTCCAGACACAGAAAACGGCGCATGCTTTCCAACACGGACCGGTGTGGCTGCAAAATCTTTTTGCCAAAGTCGATCTTGAACAGCTGACAAAGGGCCAAGGGCGGTAACTTATGGAACAGGTGATGAGCACCATCAGTCTGAGCGCGATTGCTCCGGAGTTGGTTCTGGTCGCTTGCGGGTTGATCGTGTTAATGATTCAAGCTGTGGTTGGAAGAAAGTATGCGGATTCCTTTGCCTATGCGTCGCTGCTTGGGGTGGCGGCCGCGCTCGTGTTGGTCTGGAAGCAACCGGAACCCTTTGAGGCTCGAAGCGTCGCCTATTTCTTCTGTGATATGTGGGTGGTGGATAATTTTTCCAGATTTTTCAAGATTGTTTTCCTTCTTGGCACCGGCTTGACGATCCTGATTTCCATCAAATACCTTCACAACGAAGCCATGCAGCATAGTGAGTACTATGCTCTGATGCTCATGTGTACCGTGGGCATGATGGTGATGGCCAGTGCTGCTGAACTTATCACCATCTTTCTGGGCGTGGAACTCATGTCCCTTTCGCTTTATGCCCTTGCCGGATACACACGCACGCGGATGTTGTCCAATGAAGCGGCCATCAAGTACTTTATTTTAGGATCCTTCGCATCAGGGTTTCTGATTTACGGGATCGCTTTGATCTACGGCACGACAGGCACGTCCTTGATTCCTGAAGTCGCCAAATACATCACTCAAGCGGGAGGCGCCGCGGCCATCCTTGTGATGGGGATGGCGTTGCTCATTATCGGGTTCGCTTTCAAGACGGCTTCGGTGCCGTTTCATATGTGGGCGCCGGACGTGTATGAAGGCGCTCCGGCTCCCGTCACCGGCTTCATGTCGGCCGGGCCAAAGGCCGCCGCTTTTGCTGCTTTTGTGCGGATCTTTATGGAAGGCCTTCCGCAACTGGAAACAGACTGGGTCATGGTTATTTGGATTCTGGCGGTTTTGACCATGACAGCCGGAAACATCATCGCGCTGGTGCAGGAAAACATTAAGAGAATGCTGGCCTATTCGAGTATCGCTCATGCCGGATATGTGCTGGTGGCTTTTCTGGCGGCGGGGGAACTGGGTCTGACGAGCATTCTCTATTACATGCTGGTCTACACCTTCATGAATCTTGGGGCGTTCGCGGTGATCACCATGCTGGCTGGAGCCGGAGAATCCCGTGTAAAGGTCGAAGATTACCGTGGGGTGGGCTATGAACATCCCATGGCGGCCTTGGCCATGAGCCTGTTTCTGTTTTCTCTGGCCGGCATTCCTCCTACCGGTGGGTTTATGGGAAAATTCTATATCTTTTCCGCCGCCGTCAAGCAGGGATTCATCTGGCTCGCCATTATCGGTGTTTTGAACAGTGTGGTGTCTGTGTATTACTATCTCAGGGTCACGGTGGCCATGTACATGAAGCCGCCCGAGCAACCAGAGGATGTGCCGGCTGCGACGGCATTGTCGCCTGCACTTGTGTTGGCGGTGGTTATTTCCGCTTACGGGGTCTTGACACTAGGCCTGTTTCCCTCGACATATGTGGCGATGGTGAAAGCATCCTTCCTGTCCTTTCTCTGAACCCTGACGCATGGGTTTTCTCCGGGACCCTTCCGGGCTACACTTGTGCGCAGGGGGAAGGGTGAAGGGAATAACGGACTGAGAAGAGAGAGAAAAAAATGAGTTCGGTGAAGCTGACGATTGACGGGCGGGAGGTGGCGATCGCCGCTGGAAAAACGATTCTGGATGCCGCAAAGGCAGCCGGGATCAGGATTCCGACCCTGTGCCACCATGAACGGTTGAATCCCATCGGATCGTGCAATCTCTGTGTCGTGGAAGTGGAAGGGAAAAGCGCTCCCGTGCAGGCCTGTAAGACGCTCGCCGAAGAGGGCATGACGGTGGTAACGGATTCCGACATGCTTCGAGGCATGCGGCAAAAGGCCATGCAACGGCTCCTGGTTCGGCACCCGTTGGACTGCCCCATCTGCGACAAGGCTGGCGACTGCCGGTTGCAGGATCTGGTCTTCGAATTGGGTGTGACGGCTGAACAGTATGAAGAGCCGAAAGAACGAGCGGAGGCGGTCTACGCCACGCCGCTCATCAAGTACTGGCGGGATCGCTGTGTTTTGTGCCAGCGATGCGCTGCCGCCTGTCGTGAAATCAAGGGCCAAGGGGCCATTGATTTTGTCGAAGTGAATGGATCCGTAGAAATGCGGGTGACGCCCGAAAAATGCGTCTCGTGCGGCGAATGCCTGGAGGTATGCCCCACCGGAGCTCTGACGGAAAATCTAAGCCCTGTGAAGGCGCGGGTCTTCACCACAAAGAAAGTCGCGACCACATGCACTTACTGCGGCTGCGGGTGCCAGGTGGAACTCAGTGTCCTGGACAATCGTGTGGTTGCCGTTAACGGTAGATACGATCCGACCATTAATGAAGCGAGCCTGTGCGTCAAGGGGCGGTTTGGATACGAATTCATCAGCAGTGAGGAACGGCTGAAAAAGCCGTTGATTCGACGTGGAGACGGTTTCGTTGAAGTCAGTTGGAACGAAGCGCTGGACTACGTGGCAAGGAACCTGAGTCGCATCAAGGCAGAACACGGTCCGGATGCCATTGGAGGGTTTGCGTCGGCGCGGTGCACGAACGAGGATAATTACGTATTCCAGAAATTTATGCGCGCGGTGATCGGCACCAACAATGTCGATCACTGCGCCCGTCTCTGACACAGCTCCACGGTGGCAGGTCTTGCCGCCACGTTTGGAAGTGGAGCCATGACGAACCCCCTGAAGGATGTGCTGAATTCCGGGGTCATCCTGCTGACGGGGACCAACACTACGGCAAACCATCCGATTATCGCCAATTATGTGCACGAAGCGGTGACGAAGCGGGGTGCCAAGCTTATTGTGGTGGATCCGCGCCGGATCAAGCTGGTGGATATCGCCACCATGTGGTTGCAACCGCCTCCCGGAACGAATGTGGCCTGGATCAACGGTTTGATGCACGTCATCATCAAAGAAAATCTCTACAACAAGGCTTACGTGGAAGAACGCACGGAAGGGTTCGAAGAACTCAAAGCCTGCGTGGAGAAATATCCACCGAAGGTTGTCGCCAAGATCACCGGATTGAAAGAAAAGGACATTGTGGCGGCGGCTCGGCTTTTTGCCACCTCCGGTCCGGGTGCGATCTTGTATTGCATGGGAATCACGCAGCACACTTCGGGAACCGATAACGTGAAATGCCTTGCGGCTCTTTCCATGCTCTGCGGCTATGTGGGGATTTCGGGTGGAGGTGTGTGCCCGCTGCGGGGACAAAACAACGTGCAGGGAACCTGCGACATGGGTGGGCTGCCCAATGTGTATTCCGGGTATCAGGTGGTGACGGCCGAAGAAAATCGGCAGAAGTTTGAAAAAGCCTGGAACGTGCCGAGGCTGTCCGACAAGGTGGGAATGACCGTCACGGAGATGGGTCTGGCGGCCGGGAAGACCATCAAGGCGTTGTATATCATGGGGGAAAACCCTGTGCTCAGCGACGCGGACATCAACCATGCCGAAAAAGCTTTGGCATCGGTGGATTTTCTGGTCGTTCAAGACATCTTTTTAACGGAGACGGCCAAACTGGCCCATGTGGTGCTTCCCAGCGCCTGCTTTGCAGAAAAAGAAGGAACCTTTACCAACACCGAACGCAAGGTGCTCAGGGTCCGCAAAGCCGTGGAACCTCCCGGAGAGGCTAAGGAAGACTGGTGGATCACGGCGGAAATTGCGAAGCGCATGGAATACCCCATGGACTACAGCGGCCCGGAAGCCATTATGAAAGAAATCAATGCGGTGACGCCGAGTTATGGCGGCATCACCTATGAGCGGCTGGAGAAAGGCGGGCTGGTGTGGCCGTGCCCGACGCCGGATCATCCGGGAACACCCATTTTGCATGTGGGCCGGTTCACTCGAGGCAAGGGAGCCTTTTTCGCCATCGATTACAAGCCGCCTGCAGAACCGACCGATGCGGAATATCCTTTTGTGCTTACAACGGGGCGAGTCCATTGGCATTACCATACAGGAACCATGACACGAAAAGGCAGTGCCTTGAACCGGCTGTATCCGGAGCCCCTTGCGGAAATCAATGCTCAGGACGCCAAGAGATTGAAGATTGGCGACGGAGAGCTTGTGCGTATCTCCTCTCGACGAGGCAGTATCACCATCAAGGCCATGGTTTCGGAGGTCACCGCTCGAGGCGTGGTCTTTGTACCCTTCCATTTTTACGAGGCAGCGGCCAACAAACTGACCATCAACGCGCTGGATCCGGTCTCGAGAATTCCTGAATTAAAAGTGTGCGCGGTTAAGGTGGAAAAAGCCGCCTGAGAACACAGCTTTGAAGCGGCTCATGTTCCCGGTCGAGGCCACGGGCTTCGGCCGGGTTTTTTATTTTGAGCACCAGAAGGTCTGGCATGAATATTTTCGTTCTCGACGTGGATCCGGTAAAGTGTGCTCGGTATCATTGCGATCAGCACGTGATCAAGATGATCTTGGAAAGTGTCCAGATCATTTGCACGGCTTTGACGAAGAAAGGGTTTGAAACCCCCTACAAGCCGACGCACGTGAAACATCCTTGTGTGCTCTGGGCCGAGGAGTCTTTTGACAACGTGCGGTGGCTGATGCGTCTGACACGGGCGCTGAATGCTGAATACAAATACAGATACCGAAAAGCGGAGGATCATGCTTCGATACGTGTTTTGAATCAGGTAAAATCTCTGCGATTTGAATCCGTGGGGTTGACGCCGTTTGCCCAAGCGATGCCGGACAAGTATAAAGTGCCCGAAGATCCCGTAGCCGCTTATCGCCGGTTTTATGTAGGAGAAAAACTAAGGTTTGCCACCTGGACACGGCGCCGTAAGCCGCC
>FWPV01002977.1_pt1 | contig 39736 bp, 28 predicted proteins | sample 2228371 | NCBI WGS metagenome assembly FWPV01 (sample SAMEA103939776, study PRJEB20133) | metagenome
GGTATTGTTCAACTGGTTCGGGTGGACCGTGAGTATTCTGGCCTTAGCCTTGGTTTTCTTATTGCCCCTGATACCGGTCTTTTTGCACAAAGAGCAGCATAGGGAGGTAAAGGCGGATAGGCCAAAGAATTTCTTGGCAGACAACAGAGCGTACCTGAAACAAGAATCGAACTGGTGGATTCTGTTGCTTTTCATTTACATGGGCAATCAGGTATTGGCCCGAACCCTTCTCCCAAGCATTTTAACAGAGCAAGGCTGGAGTTCAGATCAGGTGGGCTTTACAGTGGGCTTATGGGGAAACTCGGCCTCCATGGTTGGGGCTGTTTTAGGCGGGTTACTGCTGAACAGTATAGGCCGAAAAAACGCGTTGCTGTATTTCGGATTGCTGAAGATACCCGCTTTTTTGCTCATTCTCTTGCTTACCCAAGAAGGCATTTCCACTTGGTCTGTGAGAGGAATAATAATGGTGAACGATTTTATTGCCGGCTTGGCTACGGTAGCCTTGTTTACCGTGATGATGGATAAATGCCGTTTGGATTTTCCGGGCACGGATTTCAGCATCCAGCAAAGCTTTAATGCCATCGGGGTTTTGCTTTTTGTTGTGTTAAGCGGATTTCTAAAGATGTATGCCGGCTTGAATGTGTTGATCTATACGGCAGTGGCGCTTGGCTTCTTGAGCGTTTGGATTGTTTGGCGTCGCCTAGATTTAGGAGACCGAAGGGATACTTAGAATAAAGGTGCTCCCTTTGTTTTCGCCTTCGCTTTCAACCCGTAAACTTCCGTGCATACGCTCAGCAAAACGTTTGCTTAAAAAAAGACCAAGTCCGGTGCTGCTTTCACCTTTGGTGCCTTTTCTTCCGCTACTGGTAAATCGCTCAAAGAGACGGCGTTTGAGTAAGTCCGGAATGCCCGTACCGAAATCTTGAACGTGAAGTTCAATCATAGCACCTGAGCGAACAGATTTCAATTTTATTTCCCCGTGTTCATTACTGTATTTGATGGCATTGCTGAGGAGGTTGTGTATGATTCGCTCCAACATCATCCGGTTGGCCAAGGCAATATGTTTAGCCGAACCCTCCACCTGAATGCTAAGTTGTTTTTGTTTTAGCGATCGATCTTGCAGCCGCGCCACGAACTCCAATAAATCGAAGCACTGGATGGCATCAAAGTCAATTTCGCTCGAATCATACCGAATAAGCGTTAAGGTACTTTCCAATAGATCGAGCTGTTGATGCGAGAAGTTCTGGATATGCTTGATCAGGTCTTTGGTTTCCTGTTCTTTGGTGCTCAGCTCAATTAAGTCTGCCAAGGTAACGATGGTCGAAACAGGTGAGCGTAAGTCGTGCGACATGATTGAAAGCAGTTCCTCACGCCAATTTTCGCGCTCCTTCATGTCTTCCAACATAGATTCAATGCTCCGGACTAAAATTCCGGCCTCATCCAATTCTAAATCATCTTGTTCAGACTGGCTTGTTTTGTTTCGAAGAGGATAGGTTTTTATCAAATGAACGCTGCGGGTAATGGGGGCTAACAATGCAAAAAGCACCAGTAAGGTCAAACCGGTAGCCACCAATGTCAGAATAAGAATGACAATGAAATCATGCAGGGGAAATTCTTTTTGATGGCTATTGAGGTAGTAAGCAAGCATGCCCAGCAAAGGGATGTGGATGCCTAAAAACGCAATAAAAAGAAATTTCGCCGCATAGCTCTGCCGGAGCAGGGGCACTTTATTTAGCAGCTGGTATAGGGGCACGGTTCTATAGTTTCTGTAAATTACGATGAAACCTTATACACCTATTTTATCTTTTGTCTTATTTCCTTTCTGATTTGCCCTTTTCTCGAGGTAGCGGATGATGCGTCCGGCGATATCTTTTTGCGTGGCGGCCTCTATCCCTTCCAAACCAGGAGAAGAGTTTACTTCCATAATCAGTGGCCCACGGTCTGATGGCAGCATGTCTACCCCGCAAACGGTGAGTCCTAATGCCTTCGCCGCTTTGATAGCCGTAGCTTCTTCTTCTTTGGTTAAGGTTATAAGGCTGGCCGTTCCTCCCCGGTGTAGGTTTGAGCGAAACTCACCCTCCTTGGCGGTTCTTTTCATGGCGCCTACCACCTTGCCATCCACCACAAAAGCTCGGATATCCGTGCCTTTCGATTCTTTAATAAACTCCTGAATCAAAATATTGGTGGAGAGTCCGTGAAAGGCCTCAATTACTGATTCTGCCGCTTTTTTTGTCTCGGCCAAAACCACCCCAATGCCTTGTGTTCCTTCCAAAAGCTTAATTACAACCGGTGTACCCCCTACCATTTTGATTAAGTCGCTTGTGTCTTTTAAGTTTCTAGCGAAGCCGGTAATGGGCATGCCTATGCCTTCGCGGGATAGAATCTGCATGCTACGGAGCTTGTCGCGAGAACGCGAGATGGCCTGACTCTCATTAGCAGAGAATACGCCCATCATTTCAAACTGCCTCACAATGGCCGTTCCGTAAAAGGTTACGGAGGCTCCGATGCGCGGAATAATGGCATCTACATCCGACACATCAACACCGTTGTAGTGGATGCTCGGTTTGCCTTGGCTCATACCGACATAACATTTGAGGTGATCCATCACCACGCATTCATGTCCTCGTTTTTCTGCGGCCTCAACCAATCGTCGGGTGGAGTACAGGTTTCTGTTTCTGGAAAGGACGGCTATTTTCACTATTTGGTGTTTTTAGACTTTTTCTGTTTGCTCTTAAAAGAGAGGTTGGATCGCGAAACGTCTACCAAGAATTTCTTCCGGATAAAGCTGCGCCCTAGCAGCATGGGAAATTCCATGTTAGAGCGGTCTCGCAAGGATATTTCGATTGGGTAAATCGTATTGTACAACTCCACCGTGGTAAGAATAACAATGCGGTTTTCTTCTTGCCCGAATGAGTTCTTCACCCGGCGCTCCTTGTGAAAGGGATACACAAATTCTTGTATCCCGTTACCAAAGCTCTCATCCAAGGGTGTAAATCGCACGAAGTTTTTTCGGTATCGCTTAAAAACCTCTATGCGAGCGCAATGAATCACAGAGGTTCGAGCCCCGGTGTCAATCTTAGCCGGCACGCCTTTCAAGCCCAATTCAGGGAAGTCGACGAGTTCTTTCCAACCGATTTTATTCATGGTCATGCCGCAAGTTAGAAGCTGGGTTTCAGAGCAACAAGTTAGGATGGTAAAACTTGTGTTAGCTTGGCTTGTCGTTTCTTCTGTTGCCGCTTCAAAATGGGATGCAAGAAGACACTCGCTAGAATCAAAACAGTGCCCGCGTAGAATCCCGGACTCAATTCTTCATGCTCGTGGTAGATAGCCATGGCCATGAGGATACCATAAACCGGTTCCAGGTTAAGCGACAGGTTCGCGGTATAGGCACTCAACTCTTTCAAGGCCAACAAAGACAAGATATAGGCTACCGAAGTGCAAAATATGGAAAGCACCAGCAACCAGAGCCAATCTTCGGCGGTTGGAATAAATACCATCTCCGGTTGCAGACTGAAGTAAAGCGGCAGAAAAAGAGAAATGAGCACAAAGCCACTTCCTAACTCTAAAATGGTCATGGTAAAGGGATTGTGCCCTGCCATGTATTTTTTATTTAAGGTAGAGAAAACGGCGGCCAACAAAGCCGCAATCAGTCCAACTACAATACCTTCCCAATAGTTAAAGGTGGCTTGGGTAATGATGAGGATGCCAATAAATACAACAATACCCAGGGCTACTTCTACCCAGTCTATTTTTCGCTTAAAAAACAGCGGCTCCAAGAAGCTGGTGAATAGCGAGGTGGTGGCCAAACAACTTAAGGCAATGGATACGTTAGAGAGTTTGATGGATCCGTAAAAGGTGAGCCAATGGGTGCAGGTGAGCACGCCGATGAGCATGAAACGCCAGATATCTTGTCGGCTCATTTTGCGCAAATACGCGATAGCACCTGGAACGAAAGCGATAGACACAACGGTTATCCAGAGCCGGTGCCAAACCAAACTCACCTCACGCAGGCTGATTTCCTTTCCCAAAATGGCGGTAAAGCCAAAAAGGAAAACGGCAATATGCATATACAAATAGGCTCTTTTTAGCTCCTTGCTCACGTTGCGAATTTACACGGATTGCCTTCACATTTTAACGCGGCTGAAATTCGGCCAAAAAAAGTGGGCCATCGGTACATCCAAGAGCAATCTCTGTGAATCGGATGCAGATTTATTCAAAACTTTGTGAAATTTTGTAGCTACCCTGACCATGAAGAAAGGCTTCCTTTTATTCTTCTGCTTGTTGTTTGCTCTGGCTACAGCGGCACAGCAGTACAATGTCCGGCACTACACGGTGCAAGATGGATTGCCGTCAGGGCTCATTACGGAGATATTTCAAGACAGCAGAGGATTCCTTTGGATTGGCAGCGATGCAGGCATTTCCCGCTTCGATGGAAGGCACTTTGTGAACTATTCATTTAGCGATGGCTTAAAATACAATTTCATCACCGATATCCGAGAAGACGAAGAAGGCCACCTCTGGTTTGGCAACGGACCAGCCTTGGCTCATTTCGACGGACAAAGTTTCTTAACTAAAGAAATCAAGTTGGAGGATAGGCCGATTGATATCCGGAAAATCATGCCTATAAGCTCCACCCTAGCTTTGGCCACTTCGAGGGAAGGGCTTTGGTTGGTAGGCCCGGATACCTTGCGTTTGTTAACAGAAGCAGACGGCTTGATCCATAGGAACTGTTTTTCCTTTCTGAAGACCAAAGAAGGAAGACTGCTTATCTGCTCCAGGGGGGGTATTAATGAATGGAAAGACGGAAAAATTATCCCGTATCTAAAAGAGAAAGACCCTAGCAACACGGTGGTTTCTATGGTGCAAGACAAGGAAGGCTATATTTGGATGGGCCTCTTGCACAACGAAGTGAGACGCTTTAACCCAGCGAAGCCCGCAAGCACGCAACGAAGAATAGAAATGCCCAGCGGACAAGAAAAATTTATCGCTGTGTTTATTTCGGCAGATAAAAACTACGTCTATGTTGGAGGACAGCGCTCGGTGCATCGCTATAAGAACGGAAAGTACGTAGAAAGCACACCCATCATCTTAACGCGGGAATCGGATGTGCTGAATGAGATTTACAACGATAGAGAAGGGAATATTTGGGTTGGAAGTCAATATGGCTTATGGCGCGTTTCCCAAGGGTTTGCCTATCCCATTAAAGCCGACTCCGTCATTGGAGGAACAATCTACGACCTGCAAGTATTAGGCGAGGACAGTGTGCTGTTTACCGATGGCTTTTACCTCCACCTGGCGGATAAACGGGGTGTACATCCGGTGCTGAAGTCTAAGCCGCTTCAAGGGAGTGAGATTAATGATATACACGCGAGCCCAGACGGTTACGTCTATTTTGGAAGCACACTCACGGGCTTGATGGCGTACACTCCGAAAGGCAAATTCATAAACATTCGCATGCAAGAGGGGGTCTTTCAACGGTGCTTTAGCTTGGCGGAAGATTCAAAAGGCCGGGTTTATATGGGGAGCAACAATACCCTGTACAGAATCAAAGCCGATTCAGCCCAAGCATTTACCTCCCCAGAATTGAATTATGTGAATTTGCTCCATGTGGCTGGAGATAAAAACGACAGAATATGGATTGGCTCCAACAACGGTTTATACTGCTTTGAGAATGAGCGCATCAAACACTTTCCTGATAGTGTTTTCGATTCCCATACCGTTGTTCAACATATTTTTGTTGACGACACCTTCATGTATGTGGGCACCAAAGGACAGGGAATTTATTGCTATTCTATTGCCGGAACTACGCCAAGACTGCTTAAATCCTTAACAACAGCCGACGGCCTACCTTCAAATTTTATTACCCTGATACAGCGTGATCACAAAGGCCAACTCTGGGTGGCTTCCAAACGCGGTCTCAGCAAGGTGGTCAATTTCTTTGGGAAGAAGTCTTTTGTGCGCAATTATTCGAGCGATGACGGTATCCCCAACACGTTTTGGGATAAAGCTTCGGTCAGCATTTCGCCTAAAGGAATTCTTTGGATTGGCACGGCAAGTGGCCCCATGCGCATTGAACCTGAAAGAGAATTTACATCCGATTTTCTTCCTCAGATCTACCTGTTGGATGTGCGAGCCAGTCAAGGGCAGTACCGCTTTAGTCCGAAACGCCTTATTCCACCAAGCTACGAAGGCGAGATTCCGTTTAGGAACAACGACTTTACCTTCTACTTCACCTCCTTGCAGCTGAGTAACGCAGAAAACATGGAGTTCTGGTATAAGCTCGAAGGACGAGGTGATGAGTGGATTCAAGCGCCAAACAATGGACTGCTTACCTTAAACAACCTGCTGCCGGGACAGTATACCTTATGGCTCAAGGCATTTGACCCTAACCGACAGCTCTTTAGCGATGCCATTTCCTATTCCTTCGCTATTCAAAGGCCTTTCTGGATGAGTGGATGGTTTTACTTTTTGCTCTTCTTAGCGGCCATTGCTTTGATCTATGCTTTGTTCCGTTGGCGGGTGAATATCAATTACCGTAAAAACCACGAAAAGTTGCTGATCAACAGGCAATTGTCGGAGAGTCGCTACCTGGCCTTCCAAGCCAGAATGAACCCGCATTTTATCTTTAACTCGCTCAATAGCATTCAGTTTTTCATAACACAAAACGATAAAAAATCGAGTTTAACCTATTTGTCGAAGTTTGCCCGCTTGCTCAGGCAGATCTTGGATAACAGCAAGGCCTTGAAGATTCCGCTCAAAGAAGAAATAGACATCTTGAACAGCTACGTAGAAATGGAATCGATGCGTTTTGACAACCACTTCCGCTACGAATTTGATATTGACCCCAACCTGGATCAAAATAACTTAGAGATACCCGGCATGATACTCCAGCCATTTGTGGAGAACGCCATCGTGCATGGTTTGCTGCACAAGAACAGCGGAGAAGGAAAGCTTTTAATCAGCATGAAGCAGGATGGCAATTACGTAGACTGCATCGTGGAAGACAATGGAGTAGGCCGAGAGAAGTCGGCAGAAATAAACAGCAAACGGAAGGCGAACCATAAATCCTACGGCATGGAGATCGCCAGCAACAGACTGATGCTCTTGGCTGAAGACAAGGAATTGGGAGAACTTATTAAAATAGAAGATTTGCAGGAGCCTACCGGCACCCGCGTAACCATTAAATTACCGATAGTATGACATTAAAGGTTGTTATAGTAGAAGACGAGAAAAACAGCCGTGAAGGCTTGCGTAACCTCATTGAAGAATTTTGCACCGGCACGGAAGTGAAGGGTATGGCCAGTTCGGTAGATGAAGGCATTGCCCTAATCCAAGCAGAAAAACCCGACTTGGTGATGCTCGATATTGAAATGCAAACGGCCACCGGCTTTGATCTTTTAGAAAAGTTAGGGGAGGTGAATTTCGACGTCATCTTCACTACGGCCTATGAGCAATACGCAATAAAAGCGATTAAGTTTAGCGCCATTGATTACTTGCTTAAGCCGATTGATGTGAATGAATTGATACAGGCCGTTGATCGAGTTAAGGTTAAGCGCAATTCCCATAGCAGCAACCAGCAAGTGGAACTGCTTTTGAAAAACTTAAGGCTGGAAAACCCGAAAACACATAAAATTACCTTAAGCACCTCCGAGGGCATGGTGTTTATCCCGGTTACCGATATTATCCGCTGCGAAGCTCAAGGCGCCTACACCACGTTTTACTTGAAAGAAAACAAGAAGATCCTGGTGAGCAAGAACCTCAAAGAGTACGAGTCGCTTTTGCACGATTACAATTTCTTCCGCATTCACAACTCTCACCTGATTAATTTGGGCGAAGTAGAACGGTATATTAAATCGGATGGGGGCTATGTTGTGATGAAAGACGGCTCGCAAGTGGCCATCAGCAATACCCGAAAAGACGAGTTCTTGGAGCTCATGAAACAAGCATAAAAAAAGCGGCTCAAGGCCGCTTTTTTCATTTATTCTTATCGTCTCCGAGGTGGAGGTGTTCTTCGAGGTCTTTGGTTATTCGGTTGCTCTTGCGGTTTCACCTGTTCAGCTGGCTTTTCTTCCGGCTTAGGCTCAACCTTCTTCCAGTTTTTGTCCAATACCTTGATGGTGGTACGACGATTTAACTGGTGTTCTGCCTCTGAGCAGATTGCGTTACCCGGATCGGTGCGATCACAAGAACATTTTTCAATACGCAACTGACGTTCACCATAGCCTTGAGCAACCAATCGCTCAGGATCAATTCCTTTGGATACGATATATGCAACGGCTGAGTCGGCACGACGCTGTGATAAAGAGTCGTTGTACTCGTGGGTTGCACGGCAGTCCGTATGTGAACCCAATTCGATTTTAATACGTGGGAAACGTTTCAAAACGGCTACTACAGAGTCATCCAAGATTTGAGCGGCATCCGGACGGATATTCGCTTTATCCAAATCATATAAGATACCCTCTACAGTAAACTCGATCTCCAACTCTTCAATTTCGAAGTCTTGCACCAAGGTGGTGAAGCATTCTACTGATTCAGTGCTTTGGAATTCTTTCTGTGAATCGAAGTAGTACGCATCTGCCGGACCTTTCGCCATCATTTCGTATTTCGTTTCACGTGTCAATGGTAGCTTGTAAGCTCCTGTTTGATCCGTAGTTAAAACGATGGTGGCGGTGTCTTTGTTGGTTTTGATGTGAACGGTAGCGTTCGGAATCACGGCCTTGGTGGCTTTATCACGTACTACTCCGGTCATGAAGAGTTCACATGGATTCATGGTAAAGGAGTAAATATCGTCGCTTCCTCTGCCGCCTTCGCGGTTGGAAGAGAAGTACCCACTCTCTTTATCTTCGGCTAACCAGATAGCGAAGTCGTCTGCACCCGTATTGATGGGCCATTTCATGTTTTCTGGTTTGGTCCATTCTTGACCACTTCCGGTGGTATAGTAAATATCCAAACCACCCATGGTTACGTGTCCGTTGGATGCGAAGTACAAGGTTCCATCATCGTGAACATAAGGATACATCTCATCGCCTTTGGTGTTGATGGTTGGCCCTAGGTTCAGTGGGACGCTCCAAGTTTTTCCTCGTCTTACGTAGTTCACAACGTAAAGGTCCCATCCTCCGTAGTGTTCACCTTCGTCGCTGTTGGATGCAAAGAACAGTTGTTTTCCATCCGGTGCAATGGCAGGGTGACCGCAACTAAAAGAGTCGCTGTTAAAATCGAGGAGAACCGGCTGCTCGTATGAATCTCTGCCAATTTTTTTGGCAGAATAGATTTTACAACGCAGGCCTTTTCCGTCATCGCTATTGCATTGTGTATAGTAGATGTTACGGCCTTTGCCTTCAAAAGAGGCTACACCATCAGAGTATTTGGTGTTTACCGTTCCTTTTAACAAAACAGGTTTATCAAAGCTTACGGTACCGCGGCGCTTTTTCATCGGCACGATGTACATGTCGTCAAAGTATTGACCTGTCCAGCCATACTCTGATTTGTTCATGCCACCGGCACGGGCAGAGGTAAAGACCAAGCCTTCTTTGTCTAGAAACCAAGGAGCAAAATCCGATTCACGGGTATTGGCTTTCTTGAAGTTCTCAATAACGTAGCGGGTTTTTTTGTCTTTCCACTTCAGCGCAAGCTCACAGCCTTCTTTCAAGCGTGTTACTTCCGGATCGCCAGGGTTTTCTGCGAGGTACTCATCAAATTTAATGATGGCATCGGCATATTTCTCCTGAAGCTTGAGGGCTTCGCCCATGTAGCGGAGGGCATCCGAATCCATTTGATCGGCGCCTTTGGTGGATTTGTACTTCAACGACTTCTCAAAGGCCCTGTAGGCATCTTTGTAGTCATTGTTCATCATACGAGCCAGACCTTCTTTGAAGTATGCCTCCTTACGGATGTTGCGGTTTTTTTCGGTTCTTGCCACATCCTTGTAAATCTCAGCAGCTGCATTGAATTCTTTCTTGTCGTACGCCTTGTTGGCGTCCTTCATGGTGCCTTTCGGCTTGCATGAAGAAAGTACGAATGCAGACAGTAAAATGAAGAGCCCAGAACTAAGAGTTAGAGTAAACGATTTTCTCATATTGAAATCATCTTAGTCAGCGAATATATGATAATACGCAAACAATCAACGATAATGTTGATCATTTGCGTATCAAAAATGTGAGTAAAATTATTTTAGGAATAAGAGTTCGCGGTATTTAGGCAAAGGCCACTGCTCATTTGCCACAATGCGCTCCAGTTTATCTGTGTAGTAACGGATTTCAGCGAAATAAGGCTTCACCTTATAGCAGTAAGCGTTGGCTTTCTTTTCTGCATCCTCAATTTTGTTAGCAGCTTTGCGGGCTTCAACCATCTCTAGCACCAGTTTTTTAACCATGCTCACATGCGAAGAAATTTCATTGATGGTGTTCATGTGAACGCTATAGGCATCTTTGCCTACCCCTAAATCCATCAATTTTTTGGCTGTATCGGCTAGTTCACCTTGGTAGCTTAAAGCTGCCGGAATAACATGCGTATTGACTAAATCGCCCATAACGCGCGATTCGATTTGTACCTTTTTAGTAAAATTCTCAAGCAAGATTTCGTAGCGGGCATGCATTTCGCGCGCGTTCAAGACCTTGTTTTGCTCAAACAGATCGAGTACGTCTTTTTCAACGTAAGCGTGGAAGGCATCCGGTACTTCGGTGATATTCTTTAGTCCACGCTTCTCTGCTTCTTTTTTCCATTCGTCGCCATAACCGTTTCCTTCAAAAAGAATGCGTTTGCTGTGTTTGATGTAACCGCGGAGAATAGAGACGATGGCTTCTTCTTTCTTTTTGCCGCCTTTCACAGCCGCTTCAAATTCTGCTTTAAAGACACGCAGCTGGTTTGCTACGATGGTGTTCAAAGCGGTCATTGGAGAGGCCGAGTTGGCTGAAGAACCTACCGCGCGGAACTCGAACTTGTTACCGGTGAAGGCAAAAGGCGAGGTACGGTTGCGGTCTGTATTGTCGAGCAAGATCTCCGGAATTCTCGGGAAAAGAATGCTTTGGTCTTTGCTGGTGCTGTTTTTCTTGGCTTTATTCGACTCCAACTCATTCAATACCTCGGTTAACTGAGAACCGATAAATACAGAGATGATGGAAGGAGGAGCTTCGTTGGCGCCCAAGCGATGCTCATTGCTGCTGGAAGCGATGGAAGCACGGAGCAGATCCGGATAATCGTGAACGGCCTTAATGGTGTTCACGAAGAAAGTAAGGAACTGCAAGTTTTTAGATGGGGTATTGCCCGGTGAAAGTAAGTTCACACCGGTATCGGTTCCCATAGACCAGTTATTGTGTTTACCGGATCCGTTGATGCCGGCAAATGGTTTTTCGTGGAAGAGTACTTTGAGGCCGTGGCGACGTGCTACTTTTTCCATCAAGTCCATCAACAATTGGTTGTGGTCGATCGCTAAGTTTACGTCTTCAAAGTTTGGCGCACACTCAAACTGCCCTGGAGCCACCTCGTTGTGGCGGGTCTTTAATGGAATACCCAATTTGAGGGCTTCCGTTTCAAAGTCGAGCATGTAGGCGTAGATGCGCTCTGGGATAGAACCAAAATAATGGTCTTCCAACTGCTGGCCCTTCGCTGCGCTGTAACCAAAAAGGGTACGGCCGGTAATCACCAAATCAGGACGAGCATTGTACAAGGCTTCATCAATCAGGAAATACTCCTGCTCAATACCTAAGGTGGTGCTCACCTTGTTTACGTTTTTGTCGAAGATGCGGCATACATCCAGAGCAGCTTGCTCCAATACATGCAGTGATTTCAACAAAGGCGCTTTGTAGTCGAGGGCTTCGCCGGTATAGGAAACGAAGATGGTAGGAATACAAAGGGTCTTACCAATTTTATTGTCTACGATGAATACCGGAGACGAAGGATCCCATGCAGTGTATCCGCGGGCTTCGAAGGTATTACGCAGTCCTCCATTTGGGAAGGAAGAGGCGTCGGGCTCTTGCTGAACCAGCGCGTTTCCGCTAAATTTCTCGATGGATTCGGTATCGGATAGAGGCTCAAAAAAGGCATCATGCTTCTCTGCCGTTGCGCCTGTTAGGGGCTGAAACCAGTGGGTATAATGCGTCACGCCTTCGTTCATCGACCACTGACGCATGCCGGCTGCAATTTGGTCGGCAATGTGGCGTTCAATAGGCTTTCCTTCGCGGGCTGCGCGGATAGCATTGTAGGCCTCTTTGCTCAGGTGCGCTTTCATGGCTTTGTCGCCAAAAACAGCACTGCCGAAGTAATCAGAGATTTTGGTAGAGGGAAGGTCAACCTTCACAGCGGCTCTTTGCTGAGCCATTTCTAAAGCTTTAAGACGGATAGAAGAAGTAGCCATTTGTTTTGAGGAATTGCGCGAAATTAACGGAAATTTTAGTATTCCATTACCCTATTTGGGTGCGGATTATCCTCAGCATCAATCAGAACCTGTCGGAGGCTTTGTCTTTAGCGACTTATCAGGAAATCAAGAGGCTAGCGAATGTTAAAAAATTACGATCAAAGTAGATCGTTCGAGGTATCTGTAAATCTGCCACCCGGTCAATAAATTCCAAAAGCCAAAAGTCAATTATTAATCTAATTCAAGACACTTTATTGGAATTTCCGTCGAAGAGGTATTCAACCGGAGACGCGAGGAAAATGGAACTACGTCGGAATTGCATACCGAATAGCGTTTAAGGCGGCCTTGCCAAGTCAGGTCCGCTGAACTCGTATAATTGGATGATTATTTTACCGGTAAAGGAATCTCTTTCAAAGGGAAGAAAAACCGCGGGTTGCCTTGTTTTTTTTAGCGAAGCAGGACGAAATGGCCTTTTTCTGATTTTCGATGGTATTGACCCCTATGATCTGATCCGCCGTATGTTACGTGGTAAAGGTAAATCCCATCCATAGCTAATTCATTTAGAATCCGGCCGTCCCAGTATGCATCAACTGTATTGGTTTGGTAAACCACTTCACCCCATCGGTCGAATATGATCAGCTGGAACTCCCTCACATCCAGATGGCTCCATTGAAGTAGTTCATTTTTTCCATCCTTGTTGGGTGTAAAGGCCGTTGGCATCAAAAACCAGGGCCCGCAATTCTCAGAAAAGCGGATGGTATCTGCTTCTTCACAGCCGTAGACATTGGTTTTATAAGCGAGATAAGTTCCGGAATCCTGTACGGTGTAGTATTGGCCGGTTTGGCTGCCCGGTATCCAGAGGTAATTGGAGCCCTGCCCGGCATCCAACTGAAGCGAGATAGTACCGCAATACAGGGAGTCCGGCCCAAGCTCAAGGGTTGGTGGATAAAAGCTCACTTGCAGACTATCGTTAGACGAACAATGTTCTAAGCTTGCTGTGAGCATGTAGTTTCCTGCTTCTTGCACTTGGATGCTTTCAGTACGTTCACCGGTGCTCCAGTAGTAGTTTAGTCCGCCAACCAGCGATTTCAACTCCAGACTTTCACCTTCACAGAGGCTATCATAGGGTATCAGCAAGGTGTCCAAATCCAACATGCTAATTTTAAGTTCATCGCTCAAGGCACATGATTCCCATTGGGCTGTTAAGGCATAGGTTCCAGGTTGCTTGAACCATCTTACACGGCTAGTGTCTTGGTCTTGCCAGAGTATGGAATGGATATAGTTTGGAATGGAGTAGTTTACCGAGTCGAATGAGCACAGTAAGGTATCGATTGAAGGGATGAAGACAGCAGGGTATTTTCCTTTCACTCTTACTGTATCCTTGTAATAGCAGTTTCCATCTCGAACGGTTACGGAGTATGTTCCGGTATCGTGGACTGTAATATCCGGAGTAATCTCATAACTAGGCCACCAGTAATAGGAATTGTAGCCACTCAGCTGAAGTGAAATGGAGGGCTGTCCGCAAATGGTGGTGTCTTCCGGTAAAAGGTCCCTGTATTGATCTACTTGTATACTGGCGGTTGTATCACCTATACAGCCATAGTAAGAACGGAAGAATTGATAAGTAATAGGAATATAGAAATGGCCCTTTATACTCGATTGGAATAAGGTGTCTAACCAGTTGTATTTGATAAAATAGACCGATAGGCTGTCTTCTTCGGCTTTAATTTCTACTTCACTACCACATTGTATGAGGGTGTCGTATAGACTCAATACAGGTAAAGGTACCTTATTAAAAACGCGAATTGACCGTTCCATGGAGTCAGCATACCACAGCACTTTGTTACGAACAAATAACCTCACCTTAACATCCTTGTATTCTTCCGAAAAGACATAACGGTGGCTGGGGTCTTTTAGAGAACTGGTAGTGCCATCGCCAAAATCCCAGAGGTATTCGATGTCATCTCCTTGCGAGCCGTAGTTGAAAAAGCGAAGGCTATCTCCGGCGCAATGTCCGGAATAGGCGAAGCTGGCCAAAGGCTTATCGGCCAAGAAGGGATTACAATCCGGGCGATCTACATTTTTTAGCTCAACAACAAGCTCCAAATAGTCTTGTTTGTTCATATGAGCCTGCAAGAAAATAGGTGAAGCTATTTGGAGATAATAGTCGCCAGGAGCAATACAGTCAAACCCAATCTTGGAATACAGGTTGCTTAAACAAGGCCCGGGAGTGAGTGCAGAACAAGAACCATAGAGAATTCTGTATTTGATGGAGGAGGCATAATTCCCCTGCAGCGCTGAGCCGGGTTTAAGCTGGAAGATGATGTCGTGTAAGCCCGGCTTTTGAACCGATACTTTTACCCAGAAAGTGCCATAATTTTCGCTGAAAGGCAGGCAGGCCATGTTTTTCCCATCTTCTCCAAAGCCTTCTCCAATGGTGGCACAACTTGGGTTGAAAGTGAGTGAATAGGTGCCGGTATCAGATAATACTTGAGTGATGGCTTGGCTGCATACATCGGATTGTGTTGTAGACGGCTTTTTGGGGTCAAAACTAACTTTACAGAACTGCAAACCATCAATAGAATAAGCTCCTTTAACAGCGAGAATATAGTCCCGGTAATCGCAACTCGGTTTAGAAATCGTTAGAACCGTGTTTTTGGACGAAATTGGTTTAAGCTTCGTTCTCAAGCTATCGCGCAGGGCCTTGTTTCCGGTGTAGTTTTGAATGGGAAAGCCCGGCACTACCTCAAACAGCTGTGCTTCTCCTCCAGATTTAATTAGAAAGTTACCTTGTCCAACAGCACCTAAACGGTAAAAGAAATACGCGTGCTTTGATCCTAAGTTGCGCCGAATACCCAATCCGTTGAGGGGTTCACGTGAATCTGTAAGCCTGTAGTTTGCTTCTTTATAGAGCGTATCATTCCCTAAGCTACAGTGGTAAACAACAGGTTTTGAACTCACCTCTTGTGGCCCGATTATACCAAGGTTTTCTGCAAATTCCACTTCGGTATGCTGAAACAAAGGAGATGTCTTAAAATGGAAGGTGAGGCTATAGGTACCTACTTCGCCAAAGAAAAGGACCGTATATTTTCCACTTGGTAGATTGCAGAATTCTGAACTTTGGCATTCGGCCATATACCTGCTGGAATCGCGCCACTGGCTGGTATCGGCTTTCAGACTCCCTTTAAACAAGATACTTCGAATAAGCGAAGAGCTGGTAAAAATCCTAAGCGACATTTCAGAGGCCAACTCGAATTCTACTGCACCGAATGCACCTGTTGCCGGAGTGTAATTTGCGCAAGATGCAGGGGCATATTGCCTCAGTTCTGGCAAGATGTCGGAGCAGGTGAGACACTTATTTTTAAGTTCGTAACTAACATTTTGAGATAATTGTATCCCTTGTACCAGCGTATCTTTTCCCTGAATGGCTTGGCCTAGGTTCAGTAAACTTGGGTTGGCTAATCCACCTAATTGGTTGGCAAGCGGACAGGCAGAGATTTGTTCAAAGGAGATTTGGTCAGGTTTGAGACTTGCCGTTACGCAATTTGGGAAGTTCGAAGTGTATTGAATGATGGTATACCAGCCTATAGGAAGTTTATTGCATACATAGCCTAAGCGCACTCCGCCAAAAGAGCCGGTCGTTTGAAGTATAAACGAATCGATGTCATTTATTAGGCTCTTCCTTCCTTTGAAAAAGTACAGTGGCGCGGTAGAATTAATCAAAAGGGGAGTTTCTTTTCCAATGTAGAATTCCCGGTAAAGGAAGTTTCCTTTTACGAAAGTCCCATTCAAGTAGAAACTATCGAGCTTAGCATGCATATAGGCAGGCTGAGAATAGGCCATTTGAGGGAATGATAGGGTGATGTCTCCCAGGTTGTCGGGGGCCAGGCTGTCTGAGAATAGGATGGGATATACCTGCGGAGTGACAACTTCCACCGTGATTTTTACTGGATTATACGACGCAATGATGCCAAAGCTTGAATTTGTTGAACCCAATAGCCGGAGCGAATATTCTCCAGGGGCCAGACATTGGGTTATGGAAGGATTTTGTAATGGACTCAGATTGCAACTTTGCTCAGCATTTCCACTGTAAAGAATGGCACTTGTACGAAATGAAGAATTCCCAAAGATGAACCGGACCTGTTTTTCTTCAAGCAAACGAAAGGTATACCATGATTCTAATTCAAAGAACAGGCTATCTTTTGTTTGAAAGTCGTACATCCAGTATGTATCGGAATACAGGTTTGAACAGCTGTGTAAATTGGAAAAAGCATCGCAAGCAAAGCTATCGTATAAAGTTTGCGAGGCGAGCGTACCCAGTTTATGGGAAGCTTGAAGCTGCTTGGGATTATTATTATTTACAGCACTCGGAAAATCTACTCTGTGAAAAGCAACATAAACATCGGGATAGCGTTCCTGTTCCATCAGAAAAACGAGGCGGTATGTTCCAACAGGAAGAACGGTTGGAGCGAAGCAATTGTAGGTTTTTGAAATGTTAAACTGATTGAGGTAGCTGGCAGAATCTACAATTTGCCAAAGTAATGTTGACTTCGTACTATCTTCTTTGAGCAGAAGCACCAGGGTTTTGAATACCTTTCCGCTGTAGTGCTTTGTATTGCGGTACTGAATTTTGAGCTGTTCTTGGGTGCTGCTAACCTTAATCTGATAGGAAATGGCTCTGGAATAGGCATGCGATTGCTGTCCTGGGTATTGGTTTGGCGAAATGAGAAAAGCACATTCTGCGTCGCTATTGGCTTGGTAAAAATAATCAGGAACAATTTCTCGTAATTGGGGAGCGGGGTAGATCTGCGAAACGGATTCGTCCGGCAATTGAATACGCAATTCAATGAAGAGGCTATCTACTACCCTGATGCGCGAACTTACCTGAATATAGTATATGCCCGGACTTAAGCAGCTCGATTCAACAAAGCCCATCTTCGGCAGAGGTGGTAAAGAATAATTCAGATCGCGCTTCAGAATGTTGTTACCTGGATCCTTGTAAACACTCATCCCTACATCACTCTGGTAGATGGCAGAGTCGGTTTGTTTGAGCCAAACCCTCACATTGCGGGTGCTGGCAATCTCAAACTTAAACCAGAGGCTTCGCTCAATATTTCCTGCTCTCACCATGTCATCCGGAAAGAATTCTCCCGGGCTAACCGTGGCATCGGCCATGGCAAAGGCTTTACTTTGGAAGGTACCCGTATCAAACGCACCGGAGGGTGGAACAAGGGTATAGGCAGAATGGAACTCATCCGGCACCTGCGCGTTTGCTGCGAGTCTGCCCAAGCAAAGACAAAGCAACAATACAAAGAGGTATGCAGGCCGGGTTTGGTTCATGGTTGCGTAAAGATACTCAGAAGATGCAAAAACAGGAAAAAGGTTGTCCATTTTTAAAAAGGCGGACCACCGAACTATTTAACGCCTTTTCGTATACTTGAAATCATGCCGGAGACGAGATTCATTGGAGTAGATTTTGGAAGCAAGAGGGCCGGAACTACCGCCTTGGCTTTTGAAGAGGGAGGAGAACTGCATGTGCTTCAAAGTATTAAGGGAGAAGATGCCGATAAATTCATCCGCAACTATGTTCAAGCGTTTAAGGCCAACTACCTTTTTATCGATGCGCCTTTGAGTTTGCCCATTGGGTTGCAAGACCCGGCCTCTTTTGAGGTTTTCTACCGCGCAGCCGACCGTGAGCTGCAGGCTATGTCGCCTATGTTTCTCGGCGGATTGACCTCCAGAGCCATTTTGCTCAAAAAGACATTGGAGAACCAAGCTACCCGGGTTCTTGAAATTTACCCCAAGGCTTTGGTAGAAGAGCTCAAACTGAAAGAGCACTACAAACAAGATCTTCCGAGCTTCCAGAAAGAATTACAACCGTTTTGTCCAACACTCCCTGAGTTACGGAATTGGCATCAGATGGATGCCGTATTGGCTTGGCTGAGCGGCTATCGCTTTACCCGAGGAGAGGCTTCAATATACGGGGAAGAAGGCGAAGGCCTCATTTACGTTTAACCTGGGCGCAGAAGCCAAACATTTTATCTTTACCGGAGTTACACTTCCATGCAAGCCGCTCTGCTTTTTCCGCACCACTTGTTTGAAGACTTGGATCCGCTAGCTCAGTGCCAAAAGGTGATACTTTTTGAAGCGCCACTGTATTTCACCCAATTCAAATTTCACAAACAGAAGCTCATCTTGCACCGCGCTTCCATGCAAGCCTATGCACACTATTTGAAAGAGCAGGGAAAGCAAGTAGACTATATCCCCTTTCATCGCTATAAAAATACCAGCGAACTTTTGGGGGTTCTTAAGTTAGAAGGAATCGCTGAGTTAAGGGTTTATGAGCCGAGCGATTTTTTGCTAAGGAAAGCCTTGGATAAGGCAATGGTTCGAAGCTTACTGCATATTGAATTCCTGGATAGCCCCCTTTTTCTGAATAGCCTTAGCGAAATCAAAACATCGCTCAAGAAGCCTTATTTCATGGCCAGCTTCTACCGTGAGGAACGGATTAAACGCGGCATTTTACTTACACCGGAAGGCAAGCCGGAAGGGGGGAAATGGAGTTTCGACGCCGAAAACCGGAAGAAGCTGCCCAAGGGAACACCGGTTCCTGCACCCAAACGTTTCGGGCAAAATCAGTGGGTTGAGGAGGCCAAAACCTATGTAAAACAGCACTTTGCAGATAATCCGGGAGAGGCGGAGTCTTTTGCTTATCCGGTAACCTTCAAGGAGTCGGAGGAGGCATTTGCCGATTTTCTCGAGCGTCGTTTTTTTGCTTTTGGCGATTACGAAGACGCACTCCACCCGGCCTACGACTACCTTTTTCACAGCGTGCTAACGCCTTACCTGAACATCGGGCTGATTACACCTGTTGAGGTCGTAAAAAAAGCACTGGATTTTGCCTCAGCGCATAGCATTCCTTTGAATACCTTGGAGGGATTTATCCGGCAGGTGATAGGCTGGCGCGAATTCATGCGGGGCATCTACGAATTGGAAGGCGTGAAGCAGCGAAACAGCAATTTCTTTGCCTTTCAAGCGAACTTGGATGAGCGATTTTACTCGGGCACTACCAGCATGCTGCCTTTGGATGATGTAATCAAAAAGGTGCAACGAACAGCGTATGCACACCACATCGAAAGACTGATGGTGGTTGGCAATTATTTCCTCTTGCGAGAAACGGATCCACACGAAGTTTACCGATGGTTTATGGAGCTGTTTATTGATGCCTACGACTGGGTTATGGTACCCAATGTGTATGGAATGAGCCAGTATGCCGATGGCGGACTCATCACCACCAAACCTTATTTCAGTGGCTCCAACTACCTTTTGAAAATGAGTCCGTACGCCAAAGCAGCCTGGTCTGAAAAATGGGACGACCTGTATTGGCGGCATATGCTGGTGTATGGGCATCGCTATACCAAAAACCCACGTATGGGCATGATGCTGAACCTAGCGAATAAGCTAGCGGATGAAAGAAAGAAAGCCCTACTGTCCTTGCAGTTGGATTAGAACTGAGCTCAGCGATGCCTTCGTTGGGCAAAAGAGCCATTGGTGTAGAAGGGCGATAAAGAAGAGAGGCATTTAAAAATTCAAAGGAAGGTGTTCGATATTCTCCTTGCTGTGCTTAATTTCCCCCATGCGTGTCGTAATTCAAAGAGTAAGCGAGGCTGCTGTGCTGGCAAACGGAAACCCACGTGGGGCGATTAAAAGAGGCTTGCTTGTGTTGGTGGGTATTGAAGAAGGAGACAGCCCGGACGACAGCACTTGGCTGGCGACGAAAATCTGTAACCTTCGGGTATTCCCAGACGTAGAAGGTGTGATGAACCAATCGCTTCTACAAGAGAATTTGGAGCTTGCCGTAGTGAGCCAATTTACCTTGCATGCGTCCACCAAAAAAGGAAACAGGCCCAGCTATATTCGTGCGGCTAGGCCTGAAACAGCTATACCACTTTACAATCACTTCATCGAAGAACTGACCAAATTGAGCGGAAAAGTGCCTATCACCGGCATTTTTGGAGCCAATATGCAGGTATCATTAATCAACGATGGTCCGGTAACCCTACTCATCGATTCTAAAAACCGCGAATAACATGAAATTCAAATCACTCACAATTTGTCTGCTATTCCCCTTGGCAGCCATGGCCCAGGAGAAGGCTTATTTCCAACAAGAAGTTAACTATGCCATCCGGGTTAGGCTAGACGATTCACTGCACCGGCTCGTGGCCTCAGAAAAAATTGAATACATCAATAATTCGCCCGACACGCTGCATTTTATTTGGTTCCACCTATGGCCCAATGCCTACAAAAATAACAGCACAGCCCTTGCCCGGCAGCTGAGAGAGAAAGAAACAGATCGCTTTCAGTTTACCGCAAAGGAGAACAGAGGCTGGATAGACAGCTTGAACTTTAGCGATGGCGAAAACCCCTTACGCTGGGAGTACCACCCACAGCATATCGATATCTGTAAAGTATACTTGAATAAACCTTTGGCCCCTGGACAAAAGACCTTGATTGCCACACCTTTTACCGTGAAGTTCCCGGGCGATTTCAGTCGCTTGGGCCATGTAGATCAAGCATACCAAGTCACCCAATGGTACCCCAAACCGGCTGTCTACGACCGAGATGGTTGGCACGAGATGCCCTACTTGAATCAAGGCGAGTTTTACAGCGAATTTGGGAGCTTTGACGTGAAGATTAGCCTTCCAAGAAACTACCGGGTAGCCGCCACAGGTGTTTTACAAAACGAAGCGGAAATCGCTTGGCTCACCGAATTAGCCAAAGAAGAGCCGGTTATCCATTCGGATAAAGGGAGTTTTCCCATACCGGAATCGGACAAAGAATGGAAAACGCTGCACTACAAACAAGACCAAATTCATGATTTTGCCTGGTTTGCAGATAAACGGTACCAAGTGAAAAAAAGCACCGTGGAGATTGAAAACGGCACCTCTATCGATACCTGGGTTTTCTATTTAGGCGAAACGTCGCCAGCTTGGAAAGACGCAGCAGCCTTTCTCGACAGTGCCATTTACTACTATTCAAAATGGGTAGGTCCGTATCCTTACCCATCCGCCACAGCAGTAGAAGGTCCGCTTTCTGCCGGGGGAGGAATGGAATACCCTATGGTAACGGTTATTTCTGCCGGAGGATCGGCAAAAATGCTGGATAACGTGATTACCCATGAAATTGGACACAATTGGTTTTACGGAATCTTGGCCAGCAATGAAAGAACGGAAACATGGATGGATGAAGGCTTTAACAGCTATGTTGAACACCGCTATATGCAAAGGATGTACAACGAATACGACGCCGTTACCATTGGTTTGCCATTTGATGTTGCGCCCAAAGACACGAATATCAAAATGGGCTTAAGTCACTATATCGTCAGCTTCTTGGCTTCTCACAACAAACAAGGGGCTATTGCCGTGCATGCTAATGAGATAACGTCCATCCAATACGGGTTATTGGCCTATATGCGCACGGCTTATTTACTTCAATGCTTGGAAGCCTATTTAGGAACCGAACGCTTCGATAAATGCATGCACAATTACTTCGATACTTGGAAGTTTAAGCATCCGTCTCCGGCTGATGTGCAATACATTTTTGAAAAGACCAGCGGGGAGAAGCTGGATTGGTTTTTCCAAGACCTGATCCGCACAGAGAAACAAATGGACTATGGTATCGGACGCGTAAAAGATAGAGGGGATTCCATCCAAATAACGGTGCATAACCGAGGCGGAATCGTGTCGCCTTACCAAGTTGTGTTTTTGGAAAAAGGGAAGCCAGCAAGAAGCTACTGGATTAAGGGACACAAGGGAAGTCAAACAGTCGGATTTCCGAATGGGAGCTATGATCAAGTAGTTTTAGATTACTACCACATTACGCCCGACTTAAACCACCGCAATAACCATTCGGATATTCACGGACTTTTTAAACGAAGCGAGCAACTTAAGCTGAGTATCCTTACCGGCATTCGCGGCAACGATAGATCCCCACTGTATATCATTCCTACCATTGGGGTGAATGGCTACGATAGGGGCATGTTCGGCTTGACTTTGCACAACTACAGCTTGAATGGGCAGCGATTCAACTATTCGCTTCAGCCGCTTTATGGTGTTGGAAACCAAGAGCTGGTGGGCACGGCGAAGTTGAAATACGATATTCCTTTACCCGATAAAAAGGTAGAAAAACTTCGACTTACAGCAGCATACCGCCGTTTTTCCGGCTTTGAGAAAATTGAGCCGGCCCTTGCAGCCTACTTTGACGGTCGAAGAAAAGACCATACACTTCGGAGTATGGTGAAGTTAAGGGCGTCTAGGGTTACAGACTTACTCCAGCCGGATTCATTTGGCATACGTGATTACAACTTCGTGGATCTGAGCTATGTTAGAGAAGCCAAAAATCAAATCTTTAATCGCCAAACCAAAGCCGGCTTGACCTACTTGATGGAAGGCAATACCAATGGCTTTATTGCCGAGCTACAGGTTCAAGAAAAGCGAAAGCTCACCAAAAAATGGAGTGCAGGATACCATGCTTATGCCGGTATCAGGGTGAGCGACCTAGACAATCCTTTTACCCAGCTCTATACCTCTAGCGGAACCGATTTTCAGCAAGATTATGTGGTGCTAGACCGCCGCTATACAGGCAAGATGGGCTGGTTAGGTACCGGTCAGATTTTGAACAACCAAGGTACCATGAAGCATGAGAACCTTTTTGGAAATCAAGTAGCTACCGCGGGTTTAGAAATTGCACGCAAAGGCCCGATTCCAGTGTCGGTGTATGGAAATTACGGCATAGCCGATACCGCTTCAGCCTATGAGGTAGGTGTTGGCTTAAACCTGGGTATCCTTCAAGTGTATTTACCCATAACCACTACCAGCATGAACGAAACACCGGTGAGTGGTTTCAAGGGCTGGGCTAACTTGATTCGCTTTAGCTTTAAAATGGATTTATACGAGACCCTGAATAAGCTTGAATTCCAGCTTTAAGGTTTTTATAAAAGGCAGAGGGCCCCGGTACGTTTCTCGGGGACTGACCCTCTGCTTCTTGTTCAAATTCCGTAGCTTCCCAGTGTGAAAGGGATTCGCTATTCATTTATCGTATTGGTCTTTGTGCTTCCCATCATTGGGAATCTGAACAAGTCTTTGGAGCTCCCCAATTTCTGGGTACTCAAGCTAGAGGCGACTTTAGGCATCCCTGTTTTCTTTCTAAACCTGATTCAGCGTATCGGTTTGCTTGCTCTGGCAGCGCATCTGGGCCGAAAGTTATACAAGCAGCTGGAGTGGTTGCCGTGGACTAAGGTAGCGTATACGGCCTATGTGCTGTTGCTCCTACCCGACCTTCAGCAGATGTTGCATTTTTTTGTTTTGGGTTACCCTTTTATTGGCCTATTCGGCATCGGCTATGCCGGACTCCTTCTCGCTTTTCCCCTGTACAAGTTGAAATGCAATGAAGCCAGCTTGTTCTATGCCGGAGCGCTCTTTCTGATGTTAGGACTGGTACTTAAACTTTCTTTTGCCGAAGCCTCACCCTTAGAAATGATGGAATGGAGCGATAGCGAATTGGAAGCGCGGTATTTTGAATCTTTACGCTGGAGAGAGATTGGTGCTGTATCCTTTGTATTCAGTGCTGCCTGCCTAATTTCAGGCTTATTTCAAGGAATTATTTCCGGCATGGAAAACCGAACTTTAAAGACCGGAGACAGTAAACAAGTAACAACGTACTAAATCTCCCGATGGCTATAGAGATAGACAATCCCACATCAAGAAACCATCACATTGCACCCCCGCATATCGCTGTGGTCCAGTCGGCCGAGCACTTCAAAACTGCCGTCTTCGTAAGCAATGCCGAGGTCGTCTGTTTCAATAAACGCACAGCTAAACACATTGGCTAAATCGATGATGCAGATTCGTCCGCGTTTGTTGACGAGCGGTGCCGAGAAAGGGTCGTTTTGCTCTTTGATAACGACTTTCATCCATGGCGGACAACGAAATACACCACCGCCTTGGCTATAGGCTTGAGAGAGTAGCTCTGTCATGCCGTATTCTGAATGGATTTTCGCTACCCCAAAACCGGCGCAGAGTTGTGCATGCAGTTCCTCCCGAATCATCTCCTTTCGACGTCCTTTCATGCCTCCGGTTTCCATCACGATCAATTCAGGGAAATCTTCGATGCGGTAATTTTCGACAAAATCGAGCAAGGCATAACTCACGCCGAGCAGAAGGGTCGCTTTTCCCTCTCGCTTTTTCTTTTGTAAGATCTCAAACAAGGATTGGTGCTCGTAGAGAAAAAATCCGCTGTCAGTATCTTCAGAGCGTTTCAGAAAATCCTCGGCCATGTAAATGAGCGATGATCCTTCTCTTTCCAAGTAAGCTGGCAGCAGACAAAGTATACAAAGCGCTGCCGGGTCCGGGTAGAAGTGTTTCCAGGCTGAGCGAAAACTATGTTCATAAATGGCCAAGCTTTTAATGGCATGCCGGCTCGCTCCTTTGCCTGTGGTGGAACTGCTGAAAAAACTGATTTCCGGCTCGCCTTCAAAGGTTTGCAGCGCCTTGTGCTTAAAGAATGAAATAGGCAGAAAGGGCCAATACCCTTTGGTTTGAGGCCATTCCGGGTCAAAGCCTGTGAGTCGCATAAACAGTTGCAGGCCGGGTAGATTTTGGTACTGATAGCGGTACACTTCCAAAGCCTTTTCGCGGAAATTTGCGTAACTTGTGGAGGTGATTAAGTCGATGCTATCCGATACCTTCATGCCTGCTGTCTCTTCAGCCTCGAAAATACTGCTTCTTTCGCTATTTGCAGCCTGCAGTAAAACCGATACCGGTGATGGACTGCCCAGCATTTCGCTCGATTCCTACGAAATGAGCCTGGATTCCAACGGTAAAAGCGATGTGTTAACGCTGAAACTAAACTTCGCAGACAGCGATGGCGACATCGGCTACCGCGAGCAAGACACCATTCCGCCATTTGATGTTCAGTCGCCCTATTTCTTTAACCTTCACGTGAATTTTTATTCTGTGAATGGAGGACAAAAAACCTATTACCTCAACGGCACAGACACCCTGCATTTCAGTCAGCGCTTACAGAGCATAACGCCGGAAGGCAAATTCAAAGGCATCAGCGGAACCATGGATGTGCGCATCGGTTTCGATTTGCTGCGCATCCTCGGACATAATCCCGACAATGCCCAGTTTGAAATTTGGCTGAATGACAGGGCCTTAAATAGAACCTCGGTAGTTACCACGCCGGTAATCGACTTGGATTTATAACAGGAAAAGGACTAGAATCAGCAGGAGGCCGGAGAGTGTGAATCGGGGATTTAAACGGGGGAGCTGCGATTAATAATCGTCCTCGTCGTCAAAATCATCGAAGTCGTCGAGCTGAAAATTGATGTCATCCGCATCAGGTTCATCTGATACGTCATCCTCATCTTCAAACTCATTTAAAGCTTGCTTCTTGTACTTGTCAAGCTTTTTCTCTTCCAGTTTGCTCGTTTTTGAAGTCGGCTTTGTTTTCTTGTCGCTTCCTTGCTTTTTCATGATTGGTTATACTTCTCTTAATCTCGTGGCGAAGCCAATTTGAGGGGTTAAAATACCCTCTGCTTTGCACACACTAATTTACCACAAATGAAGCGGAGAAAAACAAGACTTTTTTTTAAAAATCGCCCAAAAGAATTGTGCTGAAAAACTTTTTTCTGGCTATAAGCCTCAATAGCCTCCTAGAAGGTCGGCGCCTAGCTCAAAAGTACGGACATGGGCGTTCACAATATCGGCAATCTGAGGAGAATAGCCACCGCCCATCGCGGCCACCGCAGGGAGTCCTCTTTGCTTGCAAAATTCAAAGACCAACCTATCGCGTTCGGCACATGCTTCAGCGCTCAATCCGAGTTTGCCGAGTTTATCCGTTGCCAAAACATCCACCCCGCATTGGTAAAACACCAAATCAGCCGGAATTTGCCGGAGCTTAATCAGAGCATGCTTCAGCGTTTCCAAGTATGTATCGTCGCCGGTACCGGTTTCCAAGGCAATATCCCAATCGGAATTTTCTTTGTGCATGGGGTAATTGGCCTTACCGTGCATACTAAAGGTATATACCCGAGGCTCGCGCTCCATCAGTTTGGCCGTGCCGTTCCCTTGGTGCACATCTAAATCGATAATAAGGATGTGTTTGACTTTCCCTTCATGCAAAAGCTGATTGGAGGCTACGGCGAAATCGTTGAAAATGCAAAAGCCTTCACCGCTATCCGCGTAGGCGTGGTGGGTTCCTCCGGCTACATTCATACCTATACCGTGTTCAAGCGCATGGTAAGCGCAATCAAGGGTGCCTTGGCAAATCTCCAGTTCACGCTGCAAAAGCTCCGGCGAAGGCGGGAAGCCAATTTTACGCATGGCTTTCGCGCTGATGCTGCCATCCAATAGGCTTTGGTAGTAGGCCGGGTGATGTGTCCTGAGAAGAATATCAGTTGATAATGCGTCTGGCTCAAAAAATTGATGAGCTTGAACAATGCCTTGGCGCAGCAGCTGTTGCGGAATTAGCTCGTATTTGAGCATAGGAAAGCGATGCCCTTCAGGGAGTGGATGACTAAAATTTTTCTTATAAGCCACGCGAAGCAATTTTTGGAAAGCTATTTGTTTAGTAAATTTGTGAACAGTGAAAAAGTTTGCCGCACTCGTAATTCTCTTTTTGTACTCCATCTCCTCCTTCGGGATGATGGTGCAGCTAAATTACTGCGACGGCGAATTTAGTTCAATTGAGGTATTGGATGCCGGATTGAAAACCATGGACTGCTGCCAAGTGAAGTCGAGCGACGAACCATGCTGCAGCACCTTACTCATCCAAATAGAGGCGGCCGATGAAGATCAGCAAGCGCCTCAATCGTTTAAAGAAATAAAAAGACCGCTTTCGTATAGTGCGGCTCTTCCGGTGATTGCCGAGTTAGGCTCACCCAAAACCAGGTACCAAGCAGTGCAAACCCTCGCTCCCTCAAATGAGCTGAAGGGTCAACCACGAAAACACGTGTTGCATTGCTGCTTTCTTACTTGAGTGATAGGCTGATTGCCAAGAAACCCAATCGGGGTTGAACCATCAACTATCCTGTATTTTTTAATCACTCAATTTTACCATCATGAAAAAATTAATCGGCCTAATGGCCCTTATACTGTTTCCTTTTTTAGGTTCTGCAAAGGCAGACATCGATACCCTTGTATTTAAAGTTTCAGGCAACTGTGAGATGTGCAAAGAGCGCATTGAATATGCAGTAGACGTGAAAGGCGTTAAATCGGCTAACTGGGATCAAGAAAGCAAAATGATTACCGTGGTATACGATAAAAGCAAAATCACGGAAGACAAAATTCACCAACTCATCGCTAAGGCCGGCTACGAAACCAGTAAAACACCGGCAGACCAAGATGCCTACAAAGGCCTACCGGGATGCTGCCAATACGATCAAACACAACATAAGCCGAAGAAGTCAGAGGCCAAGCCATGAGGTATTTTATAGCGATGTGTTTTTTACTGATGCTAGGCTCAGTAAAGGCACAGTCAGACTCGGTCTTGATGGGCCGGGTCATGACTATGGAAATGGGCGAACACGTAGGTTTGGCCTTCGCTAACCTGTATTGGCAAGGCACCACAATTGGCGTGAGCGCAGATGCCGAGGGTAAATTCAAAATGAACAGGCACCCCAACATCACCAAGCTGGTGGTGAGCTATGTGGGCTATGTGAATGATACCATCGAAACAGCGGGTAAAAACCATATTCACATCATGCTGGAGGCGAGCCAGGCGCTAGAGGAGGTAACCATTACGGAAGAGAAGAGCGCCACCACCATCTCTTCGCTTAGCAACATCAAAACAGAGGTTTTAAGCGAAAAAGAGTTTCGCAAAGCAGCCTGTTGTAACTTATCTGAGAGCTTTGAAACCAATCCTACGGTTGAGGTTTCGTATAGCGATGCGTTAACGGGCATTCGGCAAATCAGGATGTTGGGCTTATCCGGTATTTATGCCCAAACCTTGGTGGAGAATATGCCTTTTGTACATGGCTTAAGTGCAGCTACCGGACTAAGTTTTATTCCGGGACCTTTTGTTGAATCCGTGCACCTTTCCAAAGGCGCGGGCTCTGTGGTCTATGGCTATGAAAGCATGAGTGGCCAAATAAACGTAGACCTCAAAAAGCCTGAAAGCATGAACAAATGGCACCTAAATGCCTATGCCAACGCCTTTGGTAGAACTGAGGCAAATGTGCTCACCAAGAAGAACTTTGGTAGTCGCTGGTACAGCTCTTTGATGGCACACGGTAACATAACAAAAAACACCGCCGACCCAAACAACGACGGGTTCTTGAACATGCCAAGCGGTAATTCAATTAACCTCATCAACCGCTGGAAATACGTGGGCGATGAGTGGGAAGGCCAAATGGGGGTTAAATTCTTAAATGATGTGCGCATTGGTGGTCAGACCGACTACAAACGGGGTATGGAAAGCGATAGCACAACGCCCTATGGTGTGGAGTATATCACCCGCCAGTATGGGGCTTGGGCTAAAATGGGACGTCCCGCTACAGAAGAGAAGCAAACCAGTATTGGCTTTATTGTGCATGCCAATCGGTATGAAAACGATTTCAAAGCCGGCTTGAACCGGTATAGCGGAGACCATACCAACTTCTTCGGTACCTTTATCTTTAACCGAAACTTAGACGATGACCACCACGTGCTTACCGGAGGTTTGAGCGTTTTAGCAGATGACTATACCGAACAATTTAACCGCTGGGACTTCAGAAGAACGGAAGTGGTGCCGGGTGCTTTTGCAGAGTATACCTATAACCTAGCCGGGGTATTATCGGTGGTAACCGGTATCCGTGCCGATTACCATAACCTCTTCGGGTTCTTTGCTACGCCGAGAGTGCATGTTCGCTATAACCCAAGCGCTAACCATACCTTGAGAGCCAGTGCAGGCCGAGGTCAGCGTACGGCCAATGTGTTTACTGAAAACAGTGCTATCCTGATCAGCTCCAGAAACCTGGTTTTAGCCGATACCAATTCAGGCACCTACGGATTGACCCCAGAAGTGAGCTGGAACTACGGGGCCAACTATACCTACGATTTCAAGTTGAGCGCTAAACGCAGCGGACAGCTTTCGCTCGATTACTACTACGTATACTTCCAAAATCAAGCGGTGGTCGACATGGACGCCAACGCACGCCAAATCCGCATCGGTAACCTGAATGGCCAAAGCTATAGCCAGACCATTCAAGCGCAGTTGACCCTGGAGCCGATTCGTAAATTGGAGTTGAGGTTTGCCTACCGGTATTTGGATGTGCGCACCAGCTTCGCACCCGGCTTGTTGCAGAAGGCACTTATTCCGCCGCATCGTGGGTTTATCAATATTGGCTATGAAACGGCCAACAAATGGGCGTTTGATGTTACCACGCAGTTCATCGGTAAAAAGCGTTTGCCGCTTTTGGCGGAGAACCCGGAGAATTTGAGAATGGGTTCGTATTCTCCCAATTACATGAACGTAAACCTGCAGGTAAGCAAGACCTGGAAGAAGCTGGAAGCGTATGTAGGCGTTGAAAACCTGTTGAACATCACACAGCAAGACTTGATTATAGACCCAAGCAACCCTTACGGCCAGTTCTTTGATGCCGGCATGGTATGGGGACCTGCTATGGGAACCTTAGTGTATGTAGGGCTCCGCTACGATATTAAGTATTGAGCAAGGGCTAAATAAATACGAGATCAAAGGGCGGCAATTGCTGCCCTTTGCCTATTTTTGAAAGAACCAAAATCCTTCATCTTTTAATTCGATCAACTATGAAACGTTTACACACTAAACTATCCATTTTGGCCTTTGTGGCCTTCGCTTTAATTCTAAGTTCTTGCAGCCAGCAGCGGTATGGGCATCGCTCCTATGTTAAAAAAGAGGTGGTGGCCAAAGCTGAGGTGAAGAAGCAAGACAAGCAGGAAATTGCCCAGTTGGCGCCCATTCAAGCAGCTCATGAGGAGGCCTTCGAGTCGCCTCAAAATGCCACGCCACTTGCCATTGAAGTTCCGGTAACAGAAGAAACGAAACAAGACGAGTTGAGTCAGGTAGAATCAAGGCCTGCTGCCACGGGCCGTTCAGGGCTGATGACCAAGGTGCAAGAAAAAGCTGTAAAACATGTGATTAAGCGTCTCGATAAAGCTGAGAAGGTGGATTCTTCAGGTGAAATCAACCTCAACAATAAATGGGTGCGCTTGATACTAATCGGTTTAATTTGCCTGTTATTGGGCATTATCTTGCCTGGCATTCTGGGGGAGCTCCTGGGCCTTGTTGGTTCGATTTTAATCGTAATAGGCTTGATCTTCCTTATTTTGGAATTACTCTAAGCCATTGAATTTCGCCATAAAAGCCACACTCATCGGGTGGCTTTTTTTATTGCCTAGCGAAAGACGTAAACTTGTGCTATGATCCTGACAGCGATGGTGGCGGCAGCCGAAAACAATGCAATTGGTAAAGACAACGATTTGCTTTGGCATTTGCCCAAAGACATGAAATTCTTCAAAGAAACCACGTCTGGCCACGCTGTGATCATGGGTAGAAAAACCTTGGAGTCGTTTAAGCGCCCTTTGCCTAATCGCGAGAATATTGTCATCACCCGCCAAACGGATTACCAGCCTGAGGGAGTGCATGTGGTACATAGTCTGGATGAGGCGGTGTCGCTAGCGAAGACCTTGGAAAACGAAGAGTGTTTTGTACTGGGCGGAGGAGAAATTTACAAGCAATCCATCCACCTCTGCGATAGGGTGTACCTTACTCGGGTGCATGCCTCGTTTAGCGATGCCGAAGCCTATTTCCCTGAATTGGATTTAAGCGAATGGGAAGAGGCTTGGCGCGAAGAGCACGCTGCAGATGAGCGTCATGCTTATGCTTTTACCTTCTTACGCTATGAACGCAAGTCTTGAGAAATATACCGAGCTCTGGCTCGGCGGGATCTTACTGCTTGTTGCCTTGCTCTACTTTAGAACGGGACGTTATGAATTTGCCGTAGACGATTTCCCGGCTATCGCTCAAAATCAAGTGGTCCAAAAGGGCTTTTCAGGTATACCGGAGATTTGGTCCAATAGCTTCTATTACGGCTATGACCAGCGAAGTGAGGCCAATGAATACCGACCACTTACCTCTACTTTTTTCGCTATTCAAGTGGCCTTGTTTGGGGCGAAGAATGCCGGTGCCATGCACCTCTTTTCGGTACTGCTTTACCTGGCCGTCCTTTGGTCGCTTTTTCAGATGCTGCGTGCTTGGAAGCTCGATACAGGCTTAGTACTTCTGAGTCTTCTCCTTTTCGCTTTGCACCCCACCCATACCGAGGTGGTGGCCAATATTAAGTCGCAAGACGAACTCTGGATGCTCTTCTGGCTTGGCCTGGCGCTATGGCAATGGGAAGGCCACGTGCAGGGTAGCCCGAAATCGGGAATTTGGGCATCGCTGTTTTTCCTTTTAGCGCTGTTCAGTAAAGAATCGGCTTTGCTTTTTTTGCCGGTGATGGCTTGGCGAATGTGGCCTTGGGATACGTCGCGATGGCTGAAACCCACTAACGCCTTACCGCTTGCCGCCGCCGCCCTATTCGTTTTGTGCCGTTTAACAGTGCTAACGGGAAGTCCGGAGGTGACAGTGGTAAACAATGCCTTGGCGTATCAAAACAGCCGACTAGATCAGCTCGCTATGGGATTGGAGTTCTACGGACGCTACTTGCTCAAGATGCTTTGGCCGGATGAGCTTATCTGGTCGTACGATTATGCCCACTTTGCGTTACACGGCTGGGGAGATTGGAAATCCATGTTCGGTCTGGTGCTGTTCTTAGGTAGCTTAGGCCTCGTTTGGCTCTGGCGCAAGGAGAAGCAACGCAGCTCGGCTGTGCTGTGGACGCTTTGTGGACTGATTCTCTATATTCAAATCTTCTTCCTGATTGAAGCTACCTTTGCCGATCGCTTTATGTTTGGCGCGAGCTTGGGCTTTCTGCTTCTGTTGGTTTTGTTGAGCAGCAAAGTGAAATACGGGGCGTATGCCGGACTCCTTCTAGCGATGGCTTATGCCTGGAAATCCCATGATCGCATACCCGACTGGAAGAACAATGAAAGGCTCTACGAAGCGGATATCGAGAAGGCTCCGAACAGCATTCGTGCGAATAGTGCATTGGCCTTTGTCTTGTCTGAGAAAGCACAAAAGACGGAAAACCAAGAAGCCCGATTAGCACTCGTTCAGCGCAGCAATGAGCTGTTTGAGAAGGCGATTAATGTATACAGCGAAGACGCCAATACCTGGTTTAATTTCGGGATGAACCACTTGATGACCGGCGAATACACCCTGTCTGAATTGGCCTTCAAAGAAGCCATACGCCTTAACCCGAACCATACGTCGGCCTACAATAACCTGGGCAATATCTACTACATGCGCAAAGAGCCGCTGCAAGCTAAATCGGAGTATGAAAAAGCCGTGGCCAGCGATAAAGCCAACCCAGAAGCTTGGAGTAACTTGGGCGCTATGTACTTGCTCACCCGCCAATACGATTCGGCCTATTTCGCTTTAAGCAAAGCCGATGCCCTTGCACCTGGCAATGAAAATGTACAATACAACTTGGGTTTAGCGAAGAAAAAATTGGGGTATTAAAACGCTGTCAACCTCATAAAGGGGTAGAAAATATTCTACCCCTCCAAAACCAAACAGGATAAATAACAAAGGCGACCGAAGCCGCCTTGTAGGTATTGAGAAATGGACTAAGAGTCATGGGAGTAGTGCCCAAATGGACCCAGATTCTATTTTTAAAAATCTTCACGTTAATCGGTCCATAGCTGTTTAATTAGTCTACATTTGATACTATCAAATGATAGTATCATAGTATGAAATCCGCGTATAGCCTAAGTCCGGACATCTTAAAACGAATTGTTTCCATTTCAGAAAAGGTGGGTTATCTCCATGCAAAATTGCTCGATAGACCTTCCCCTAAATTCAGAAACGAAAGCCGTATCCAGAGCATACACCAGTCGCTGGCGCCAGAGGGAAATAGCTTGACGCTTGAGCAGATTACCGCAATCCTCGATAAGAAGCGCGTAAGCGGTTCGCCGAGAGACATTCAGGAAGCACAAAACGCCATAGAAGTATACAGTTCACTGACTTCCTTCAAGCCCAAATCAATGAAGTCGTTTTTGAAAGCGCATAAACTGTTGATGAAAGAGTTGGTGCCGGAGAGTGGTAAGTTTAGGTCGGGCGGGGTAGGCGTGGTTCATGGCAATGCGTTAAGCCATAAGGCACCACCGGCAAAGAAGCTTAAAGCTTTGATGGAAGACGTGTTTCAGTATTTGAAGAACGACGATGAGTTGCTTTTGATCAAAAGCTGCGTCTTTCGTTATCAGTTGGAAATCATTCACCCATTTCAGGATGGGAATGGCAGAATGGGGCGTTTGTGGCAAACTTTGATTCTCATGAAAGAGTACCCTGTCTTTGAGTTTCTTCCCTTGGAGAAGATCATTCAGCAAACCCAAACGAAGTATTATGAGGCTTTAATGAAAAGCGACCAAGCCGGAAATGCGACGCCGTTTCTGCTCTATATGCTCAATGTACTCGATGAAGCCTTGTCGCAAAGGCTCGATGTAAAGGCTAAAAATTTAACAGTTCAAGATCGTTTACACTATTTCAAGGAATCCCATACCGGAGAATTTTGCCGAAAGGATTACATGAATCGCTTCCCGAATCTATCCACCGCAACGGCCAGTCGCGATTTAAAGCTAGGAGTGGAACAGGGCTATTTCAAAAAGAGTGGAGATAAAAAGAATACGGCCTACAGCTTGACATGAGGGAATTAAAACGCTTTCAATCTCATGGAGAGTTAGAAAATTTTCTACCCCTCCCTGACCAAACAGGGCAAATAAGAAAAGCGACCGAAGCCGCCATGTAGGTATGGAGAAATGGGGTCTGAGTCGTGAGAGGTTTACCCTCTGTCTCTCTAATTTTTTAACGTCTACTTCTCCTTCTTCATCGGGTCAATAAAGGTCACCGGATACTTGAAGGTGGTGCTGGTCTTTTCACCGTGCAAACGCACCCCTTCTACCACAACCGTATAGGTTTGCTCCGGCACAATGGCGTCTTTCACTTCCCAAACCAAGCTTGGCATGCCGTAGCCTGTTACCAGCGCTTCTTGCTGAATGTTCACTGGTTTGCCGTTCAATAAAACTTTCACCTTGGCTTTGCTCAGGTCTGCATAGATGGAGAAGTTCCAGCGGTCAAACGCAAACATCTGCGCGCAGTAATCGCGCGGTGGCCAAGAGACGAAATCAGCCATGAACTCTGAAGTATCGCGTTCACCGGCATCGTCCAAAGTCCAGATTAAAGCGGTTTCGTTGGTGCTGCCATGGCCCATGACCCTAGAAGCAGGGTAGAGCATCCAGCGGCGGTTACCTACCCAGGTATTTTTTTCGCCTTTGTCGGCCATCAGCGTGGTAACGGCAAAAACGGTGGTTTGTCCAAATACACGCGCACTGAACTGGGCGGCGTCAACGGCACTCAGGCTATAGCATTTCCAGGTCTCGGCCGGCGAGGTAAACAGTTTGCCGTCGTTTACTTGGTAGATCAGAGCCGCCTTCTGACAGGCTGCATTTTTTGTGGTATCCAAGTACACATAATCCGGCACCCCGGCACTGCGGCGGAAGTAGTTGATACGCTGGGCAACCTTCGCTTGAATGGCATCCGGAACGCGTCCTTCTTGGCAGAGCAGTTCATTGCCGTTCCACTCAAATTCGGATACCTGTTTTCCGTTCTTTTCGATTTTCAGCAAACGGCTTCCGAAGTAATTCGCTAGAAAGTCTTTCTCTGTAAAACTGCGCTTCAAAGCTTGAATCTCTTTGCCATCCGGAAAATAGAAATCGTGTTGTTTGAGCGTCACTTTCGCGTAACTCCAATAGGCGGAGTCGATGAATTCAGCTACCAGGTGGCGGCTTAGCTTTTCGGCCGACTGAAACACCGGCAAGTTGCGCGGGTAGCTTTCGAGGGCAAATGGGATGAAGTCGACCAATGCCGTGCGGTCTTTAAATTTAGCCTGCTGATCCAGCGATTCTTGCACCAATTTGGCTTTGAAGGCCGGGAACCACTTCTCTTTGCGCAAGACTTGATCCGCCTCGGGCAAGGCATGGGTAATCAGGTAAATGGAGTTCTCTGCCTCCATGCGATCGAAGGCCAGTTTCCATCGCTCACTTTCTTTTTTCGCTCTAAAAGCGCTATCGGCATACACCCCGCTCACGTAGTTGCGCAGCATGGCACTGAGCAGGGCGCGACGTTCAGCTTTGGCGGCATAACGAATAAGGTTGAATACCTTTTCTTGATCTTGGGCATGAAACAGAAGGTCTTTTTTGGCATAGCCATCACCCAGCTCAGCATAGTAATCGTTTTTTACGTGGAAGAAGCCGGAGAGCAGGCTATCTGTGATATGCTGCATATCGGCTTGCGCAGCATGCACATTCAACAGGTAGAGGAAGAGCACGTTTTCCTTGTGAAGAAAGAGGCTATCGTCTTTGAAAATCGGACGCATGGTGGCAAAGGCTTCCAAGGATTCAAGTTGAGGTCGGCGACTCGTTACATCCAACAAAAATGACTGGAGCAGTATGTTTTTCACCTGCTTCGACTCCGGGTAGATGATGTAGGCATTTCTTGAAATGAAGGCTGCCGTATCGAATCGTTTGGTATCGATGTAGTGGTTGATCACGTAAAGAAAAGGCTGGTCATCTACGTTCACCGATTCACCGTTTTTGGCCTTCTCCACCAAAGCCGCGCTTACTTCCTTGGCCTTTTCTATGGCGGTATTGGTATCGTTTAAGGCTAGTGCTACCCGTCCTTCACCCCATTTTGCTCGCAGGTCGCCATCCAATTCATACAATTTCTCAAAGTACTTATTGGCTTGGATATACTTCTGCTTGTTCAGTTCGGCATTGGCTGCTTCCAGGGCTTTGTCGGCCAACTCCCTGAAGAACGTAGAGTCTTTGACCCGCATGGCTGCTTGGTCTTTGCTTTTCGACAGCGCTTTTTCAGCGAGTTTCATAGCGTTGTAGAGGGCCTTAGGCTCGTCTTCCATAAAATATTCATCCTCTGTCAGCTTGAGCAAAACCTTGGCTTGCAGCAAAAGCACCTCCGGCTTACTGCGGGTGTCTTTGTGCTTCAATGCTTTATCGAGCTGCTTGTAAGCCTTGTCGTATTTACCGTCTTCGTAATAGCTCACCGCTCTATCGTAGCGTCGTTCTTGAGCTTGAACACCGATAAAAATCAAGGAGAAGAGAATGAAAAGTATACTTCGCATAGGCAAACAAAAATGAGCTAAAGAAGGGGGAAAAAAAAGGATTGAAAAGGACAATAAGTCCCGAAGACAAATAGACCTGTGAACATGATTAAGGATAGAACGCGACGGGCTAGGCCGCTAGTGCACGCATCATGCTGTTTTAGATTTTCCCGCCTCAATTGCGTATCTTGAAATCGCTAAAACAGAACCTATGGAAGGCATGCTCACGTATTTTGAAGGCGAGAAGCTGCAATGCTGGACCTCTCCCTATTTGGCCGAAGCCCGAGCGCAGGTCTATGTCGAGTTTTTGAAGAGTTTAGGTTCATGATAACTAACTTGAAAGGGTCTTATCCATAGAATCATGAAAATCTTACAAGGATTATCTGTGCTTTGTCTAGTCTTATTTAGTTCCTGCGGATGGGCTACCATGGAAGATTTTGAATGGAAAACCAATCTGCAAATCGATGATCGCTACCATATACTCTCTACCGAAAAACTTGATTTTAGGGGCCGGAGCTTCACTACCCAATTTGAAATTATGGGCGACGAAAACTGGAATTCCGTTCTCCGGGAAGTGAACGCCGTGGTGATACTCAATAAGCCAAAAACCGACTTTCAATTTGAAGTAGTAGACAGCCTATACCTCTTAAGCTGGAACAATACCTTGACTCAAGGGGTAGCCTCCTATTCGCTTTTCCTCCATCAAAAGAAGGGAGTATTGACCTATTCGAAGTATTGAGTATCTTTTCGCCCATAGAATCTCGTACCTATGAAATCTTTATGCTGCGCACTGCTTTTGGTTTTTAGCGGACTGTCTGTTAAGGCCCAACTTTACCTCAAGCCTTCCTTGTATCTTGGCGTTAGTAAACTCAGTACAAGTTATACATCGACTGATCCCAACTGGGTTTTTGAGAACAAATTCGGTTTTAGCTGGAGTATAGGGAGCGATTTAAACTACCAATTTAACGAACGATTCTCCCTGCAAGGTGGAGTATACTTGGAGCAAATCGGGCATTATTGGGGCGAACACGTGGAAGTGAAAAAAGCCGATGCACAATTCCCATTTGCGCCTTCAGAGCCTGACCCAATCCGTACCTATTCCAATGAGTTCTCGGGCTACCTTTATTTTGCCAGCCTACCTGTTTCCATGCAAGTTCACCTGAATAATTTCACCCTAGGGGCCGGACTGCAATACAGTCAGCGTTTGATTTACCTCGGTAGATACCGCACCTATATTCGCTTGAACGCCTTGGAAGATATTGAATGGCAAGCATCGACAGAAAGTTCCTATAACCTCAGTTGTATGCTGGAAGCGGCTTACCGTTTTCACCCCAATTGGGATATCGGGCTCCGTTTTACCCGAGGTTTGGTAGACATGCAAAAGGGACCTTGGCTTGACGGGATATCCGTAAGAAGTACCCAAATTCAGTTGGGGCTGCAGTATAAGTTTCAGTTGGGGAAGAAGGAGTAAGTTAGGATGGAAAAGAAGTCGTTTCCTTCGCTAAAAAATCTCCTTTTCTGCGCGTTGCTCTCTACGGCGTTTGGCGCACAGGCACAGGTGAGTCTCTTGCCCAGCGCCTATTTTGGGGCGAGCAGGTTTATGAATGACATTAAACCGATTAGGCCAAGTGTAGAAACCTATCAAACAGATTATGGCACCAGTGTAAGCGCCGGCTTTTTAGTAGAGTACCAGCCCTTTGATTTTCTAGCGATACAAAGCGGATTGTTCTTCGATCAATTGCGGTATTACCAAGGGTATCACATTGAGTCTAAATATGAACCTGTTCCGGATAGGACTTGGACGGAAGAATACTGGGGTAGAACAAGGTATTTTTCACTCCCTCTGGCCTTGAAGTTTCAGTGGAAGAAGTTTTCGCTAAGTGTTGGGGTGCAAGATTCCCGTTTGCAATCGCATAGCACTACCTATCACCATTATCAATGGTCGGGTTTTGATACGGTTTCTGTTCAAACTTCCGAGGCCTTTATGCACAGAAATCCGGGCGCCTTCTTTACGTTGGGCTATGAGTTTAGTAAGAATTGGATTGCCAGCTTCAAATATTGTCAAGGTTATAGAGGTATTGGGATTGAGAATGAACTTTTTAAAAACCGGTACCGAATTGATTTTGTTAAATCGGTTCAGATTGTCATGGGTTTACAGTACCGGGTTAGGTTGGGGAAGAAGGATTAAGTTAGAATGGAAAAGACCATGTCTAAACTTTTTTTCGGATTCCCGCCAGTATAGGTACATTTTTTTCCATTACACTGGCCTCTTTTGGCGATTTGGTAAAATATATTCCACTAAGAGTGAAAAATTCCGGTGCTCAGTAAAATAAATTCCAATAACAGTAGAATTGTAGAAAATAATTTCTGCTAAGGAGCGTAGATCCAACGGTCCCCGTGAAGGCTTGCCGAGACAAACTGAGGCTTACTCAGATTCGTCTGGGTTTTTAATCCTGCCAAAGAACTCAAGCGAGTTTACCGGGACGAATTGGGTTACGGAACTATAAATTCAGTGTTTTCTTGAGTTTGGAAACGGGAGAGAGCGTGGCGTTAGCTCGTTGTAAGACTATTTCAATTTGTTGGCTAGAAAAACTTGGTAACCTGCGCAAATGCGCTCTTCCGTTCTTTCTTTTCCATAAACGACAATTCTGAAGTTCGCAATTCTAGATTTCTCCGTATAGAACAGCTCCAGACATGTATTGCTTTTGGAAAAGGTATCTGTTGGATTGAAAAATTTAATCCAATGGATTTCGGTTTGATCAAGGGAATAACAACCGGAATCTAATAGCTTGATTCCAAAATCATTCATTAGGAATGAATAACATGTTTGATAGAAAACCGAGAATTCTTGAGCTGCGTATTTATAGTTTGATTTACTGACATTAATTGATTTTTCCAATTCTTTTGAGGTATCAGATGAATTAACTGAACTAGCCTCTGAATTCATATTAAATTCAGTCAGCCATGATTTGGGAGCTAGAAATGAAAATGAAGAATCAAAGTAAGCCTCCAGCCATCCACATCTTGAATTGAAATACGAGCATGCCTGACCTTGCGTGCATGGAAGATAGAGAAACAAAACGCGAGCG